>Ga0315907_10000751_pt1 | contig 45607 bp, 48 predicted proteins | sample LakEriMetagenome_3_FD_203525 | JGI IMG/M metagenome (GOLD analysis project Ga0315907, IMG submission 203525) | Freshwater fungal communities from buoy surface, Lake Erie, Ohio, United States - Buoy 12 MA123 | ecosystem: Environmental > Aquatic > Freshwater > Lake > Lake biofilm | place: USA...
GCCAATGCCCGGGATCATGCGACGAGGCTCTCGAGTTCGGCAAAATCGCCGATGACGGCATCGCCGCCGAGGGAAGCGGGCACGATCGTGGAATAGCCCTTAGGATGGGGGCTGTGTGGTTGGAGGGGCCGAAATTGACCGCCTCTGTTGCAGTTAAGATAGGGGGGCGGCATTCGAATAACAATTATGCCATTTTTTGATTTTTTGTTTCGTTTCAGTTAACAATTATCCGCTGCCAAGGCTGGATTTCCGGCCAAGATCGCGTTAGACCTACGCCGCTTTTGGTCCCGTATCTTTATTCGAGGCAATGCCCCATGGAATTGGTTCTGACGGTCATCCATCTGCTGATCGCGATCGCGCTGGTCGGCGTTGTGCTGGTCCAGCGCAGCGAAGGCGGCGGCCTTGGCATGGGCGGCTCGTCGGGCGGGGGCATGGGCGGCTTCATGTCGGCGCGCGGTACGGCCAATCTGCTGACGCGCACGACCGCGATCCTGGCCGGCGCTTTCATGCTGACCAGCATTGGGCTGGCCTTTTTCGCGGGCACGCATTCCTCGCGCACGGTCGATCCGCTCGAAGGGCCGATCCCGACGATTCCGGCAGCTCCCGCCATTCCGGCACCGCCCGTCGCGCGCTGAAGCTTCGGACTTGCGACTCCGCTAAGGCGGGCCACAAAGCCCGTCAATCGCGAAATTTTGTGCCGAAGCCCGATTTGCCGACGGTTCTGCTTGGGCTTGGGCACGGTTGGGGCTATAGGGGACGTCCATGACGCGGTTCATCTTCATCACCGGCGGCGTGGTGTCTTCGCTCGGCAAGGGGCTGGCTTCTGCGGCCCTCGGAGCGGTTCTTCAAGCGCGCGGCTACAAAGTGCGGCTGCGCAAGCTCGATCCCTACCTCAACGTCGATCCGGGCACGATGAGCCCGTACCAGCACGGCGAGTGCTACGTGACCGACGACGGGGCCGAGACCGATCTCGATCTCGGCCATTACGAGCGTTTCACGGGCGTGGCCTCGCGCCAGTCCGACAACATCACGACGGGCCGCATTTATTCTAACATCCTCGCGAAGGAACGCCGCGGCGATTTCCTGGGCGCCACCGTGCAGGTGATCCCGCACGTTACCGACGCCATCAAGGAGTTCGTGACGGCCGATCTCGACGACGTCGATTTCCTGCTCTGCGAAGTGGGCGGCACGGTGGGCGACATCGAAAGCCTGCCGTTCCTCGAAGCGATCCGCCAGCTCGGCAACGAGTTGGGTCGCGAGCGCGCCTGCTTCGTGCATCTCACGCTCGTGCCCTACATCGCGTCGGCGGGCGAGCTCAAGACCAAGCCCACCCAGCATTCGGTGCAGCAGCTGCAGTCGGTCGGCATACGCTGCGACATTCTTTTGTGCCGCTCGGAGCACGATCTGCCGGCTTCGGCGCGCAAGAAGATCGCGCTATTCTGCAATCTGCGCGAACAGGCTGTGATCCCGGCTCTCAACGCGAGTTCGATCTACGAAGTGCCGATCGCCTACCATCGCGAAGGCTTCGATCGCGAAGTGCTGCGCCATTTCGGCCTGCCGCAGCCCGAGCCTGATCTCGGCCGCTGGACCGAAATCGTGCGCCGCCTGCAGCAGCCCGAGGGCGAAGTCGAAATCGCGATCGTCGGCAAATACACCGATCTGCTCGACGCGTACAAATCGCTCGCCGAAGCGCTCACGCATGGCGGCATTGCCAACAGCGTGCGCGTGAAGCTGAACTGGCTCGAAAGCGAACAGTTCGAGGGGCCGAATCCGAATTACGAACCGCTTGCGCAAGCGCACGCGATCCTCGTTCCCGGCGGCTTCGGCGAGCGCGGTGCCGAGGGCAAGATCCGCGCAGTGCGCTATGCGCGCGAAAAGCGCGTGCCCTATTTCGGTATCTGCTTCGGCATGCAGATGGCCTGCATCGAGGCGGCGCGCGATCTGTGCGGCATCGAAAACGCCAACACGACCGAATTCGGCGCCACGTCGGACCCGGTCGTGGGTCTGCTCACCGAATGGGTGCGCGGCAACGCGCTCGAGCAGCGCTCGGAGAACGACAACAAGGGCGGCACCATGCGCCTGGGCGCCTACGAGTGCGACCTTGCGGTGGGCAGCCACGTGGCCGAGATTTACGGTCGGCGCCGCATCCAAGAACGCCATCGCCATCGCTACGAAGTGAACATCAACTACAGAGACCGGCTCGAAAAAGCGGGCTTGCGCTTCTCGGGAATGTCGCCCGACGGCCAATTGCCCGAGATCGTCGAGATCCCCGACCATCCGTGGTTCGTGGGCGTGCAGTTCCACCCCGAACTCAAATCCAAACCCTTCGACCCGCATCCGCTGTTCACGAGCTTCGTCAAAGCCGCCGTGACGCAGAGCCGGTTGGTGTAGGACCACGCTCGCGCATGACCGCCCCCAAAACCGTTCCGCTCGGCAATTTCCAGATCGCCAACAACCGGCCCTTCGCGCTGATCGCTGGCCCTTGCGCGCTCGAGAGCCGCGCGCATGCGCTTGAGATGAGCCATGCGCTCGTCGAACTCACGGGCCGGCTCGGCATTCCGCTTATCTACAAAACCAGCTTCGACAAGGCGAACCGTACGTCGGTCAATTCGGCGCGTGGCATCGGCATGGCGAAGAGCCTGCCGATCCTCGTCGAGGTGCGCGAAAAATACGGCTGCCCGGTTCTGACCGACGTGCACACGGCCGAGCAATGCGCGCCCGTGGCCGAGGCCGTAGACGTGCTGCAGATCCCGGCCTTTCTGTGCCGCCAGACCGATCTTCTGCTGGCGGCGGGCGAAACGGGCCGCGTTGTCAACGTAAAGAAGGGCCAGTTCCTGGCCCCGTGGGACATGAAAAACGTCGTCGCCAAGATCGCGAGTACGGGCAACGAAAAAGTCCTGCAGTGCGAGCGGGGGACTTCGTTCGGCTACAACACGCTGGTCTCGGACATGCGCGGCCTGCCGATCCTCGCCGAGAGCGGTTATCCCGTGGTGTTCGACGCCACGCACTCGGTGCAGCAGCCGGGTGGGCAGGGGGCAACGTCGGGCGGGCAGCGCGAATTCGTACCTGTGCTGGCACGCGCCGCGATCGCCGTCGGCGTTGCGGCGGTGTTCATGGAAACCCACCAAGACCCTGACAAGGCGCCCTCCGACGGCCCCAATATGGTGCCGCTCAAGGAGATGGAAGCGATCCTCGCCGAGCTCAAGGAATACGACGCTATCGCCAAGCGGCGCGCTGCGCGTTAAGGTCATTGCCGAAATTTCTTGCCGGTCGGGGCAACCATGGACGTCGCGGTCACCATCCGAAACGACGTCGTCTACATGACGCAAAACGGCGACTACGACGTCGGAGCGTATTTGCGCGCCGTCGCCGAGCTTCTGCGCATGCCCGACTATGTTTGCGGGATGCCGATCATCGTCGATGCGCGCGGCCTCACGACGCCAGCCTCCGGCCAGCAGTTGCAGGCGGTGCGCACCGGCCTCGACGGTCCGCTGCTGCGCGATTTCAGGCCGCGCCGCTACGCAACCGTGAGCACCTCTGCAGCGGGCCATCTTCAGACCAAGCTTGCCGCCACGCTGATCGCAGATCGCATCGGCGACGCGCCGGCTGATTTCGAATTGCAGCATTTTCTCAGCGTCGAAGCGGCGGAAGACTGGTTGCGTGCCGCCTCTCGCGACTCTACGGCGTCGCCCGCCGAGACGGACGCGCGGGTTTTGCCGCGCTCTTCAGAGTAGCTTTGAATTTGCGATCGCGCTTGAGGGCCGCCTCGCGCTTTTGGGCGGCGCTCTTGCTCGCATGTTCTTCCGCATGCACGAGCCACCAGGGCCCGCGCCCGCGCGTGAATTTGGCCCCGCCGGGTTTTTCGCCGTTGTGCTGGGCGAGCCTGCGCGCCACGTCGGTTGCGTAGCCCGTGTAGATCGTGCGCGCCGAATTCATCAGCATGTAGACGAAATGGCCGCCCGTCATTTGCGCGCCGCGCGCACGACCTCGAGCGCAATGCCGGGCGCCACAAGCGCCAGCAGCGCTTCGGCCTGCACCGCATGGTCGATCGCGGCGGGGACCGCGACGAGCACGGCACGCGCGATCGGCACGTGCTTTCTGCCGGCAAGATGGCGCAGAATAAGCGCTGCTTGCAGCGGCGGCAGGCTCGGATTGTAGGCGGCGTTTTCGGCGTAGCGGCCGGCAAACACGCTGTCGTCGGCCAATTGCAAAGCAAGCCCTGCATGGCCGCGCGTGTGCGGCGCGTAGCTGCGGCGCGCGGCGTCGCACGCTGCGGCAACGAGCGCATCGCCCGACGCGGCAAGCCGTGCGGGCGGTGCCGACATCGCCCCGTGTTTGCCGCCAAGATCGGCCGGGCCGAACGCATGGGGGAGCAGCTTGTCGATGCGCTGCGTGCGCGGCCCCACCGTCACGCTGAAGCGCTTGGCTTTGGGGGCGAGCGTTTCCCACAGAAACTGGCGGCAATGGCCGCACGGCATGGCGGTGACGACGAGGGCGGCAATGCCGGTCTCGCCCGCATGCCAGGCATTGGCAAACGCCGCCTGCTCGGCATGGATCGACTGGCCGATGGCCGCCCCCGGAAACTCGATATTGCCGCCGAGATAGACCCGCTCGGTCTTCGCGCCCACGAGGGCCGCACCCACGGTAAAGTTCGAGATCGGCGGATCGGCCAGCGTGCGTGCGCTCTGGGCCAAGCGGCGCAGGGCGGCCAAGTTCTTTTCGGGCGGCAAAACGGTGCGAATCTGCGCTTCGGTCATGATGCAATCCTAATGCAACAACGGCGGGCTTGTCCCGTCGCGGGCGGTCTGCTACGCCGTTGCCGCAACGCCATGGCAAAACCCGTCCCGACCGCGATTCTGTTCGATGTTTTCGGCACCTGCGTCGATTGGCGCACCTGCGTGGCGCGCGAAGTTGCGGCCATGGCGGCCGCCAAGGGGGTGACCCTCGATGCGCTCGCCTTCACCGACGCGTGGCGCGCAAATTATTCGCCGTCGATGGAAGTGGTGCGCAGCGGCAAGCGGCCTTACGTGCCGCTCGACGTGCTGCATCGCGAAACGCTGGTCACGCTGTGCGCGCAGTTCGGTCTGCCGCTGAGCGAGGCCGAGACCGACAATCTCAATTTCGCCTGGCACCGGCTCGATCCGTGGGCCGATACGGTGGTAGGCCTCGACCGCCTCGCGGCCAAATTCATCCTGTCGCCGCTGTCGAACGGCAATGTGCGCTTGCTGGTCGACATGGCCAAGCGCGCCTCGCTGCCGTGGGACACGGTGCTGTCGACCGAAGTGTTCAAGGCCTACAAGCCGATGCCGCAGACCTATCTGGGAGCGGTCGAAATGCTCGGCTGCAAGCCGGGCGAGGTGATGCTGACGGCCGCACACAATGCCGATTTGCGCGCAGGGCAAGCACTCGGGCTGCTGACCGCCTTCATTCATCGCCCGACCGAATACGGGCCGGCCCAGAAGGCCGATCTGGGGCCTGAAGGCGACTGGACCTACATCGCGCGCGATCTCGAAGATTTGGCCGACCAGCTCGGCGTTTGACGACCAACCGGAGTGACTTTTCGCCATGACCGCCATCGCTAATATCCGTGCCCGCGAAATTCTGGACTCGCGCGGCAACCCGACCGTCGAAGTGGACGTGACGCTGGCGGACGGCACGCTCGGGCGCGCGGCAGTTCCTTCGGGCGCATCGACGGGGGCGCATGAGGCGGTCGAACTGCGCGACGGCGACAAGAAGCGCTATCTCGGTAAGGGTGTGTCGAAGGCCATCGCGGCCGTGAATGGCGAGTTGTTCGATGCACTCTCGGGCCTTGAGGTCGAAGAGCAGCTCAAGATCGACCGCACAATGATCGAACTCGACGGCACGCCCAATAAAGCGCGCTTGGGTGCCAATGCCATTCTGGGCGTGAGCCTCGCGGTCGCGAAGGCCGCCGCCCAGGCGGCCCATCTGCCGCTCTACCGCTATGTCGGCGGTGCGCGTGCGCACGTGCTGCCGGTTCCGATGATGAACATCATCAATGGCGGGGCGCATGCCGACAATCCGATCGACATCCAGGAATTCATGATCATGCCGGTCGGCGGTGCGACGTGCGCGGAAGCGATCCGCATCGGCGCGGAAGTTTTCCACGCGCTCAAAAAGCGTCTGTCCGATGCGGGGCTCGCGACGAATGTCGGCGACGAGGGCGGCTTTGCGCCCAATCTGCGCAGTGCCGACGAAGCGCTCGGTTTCATCGCGAAGTCCGTCGAAGCGGCGGGCTACAAGCTCGGGTCCGACGTGGTGCTGGCGCTGGACAGTGCCTCGACCGAATTCTTCAAGGACGGCAAATACGCGATGGAAGGCGAGGGCAAGACGCTCGACGCCGCCGGCATGGTCGCGTTCTACGCGGACCTCTGCAAACGCTATCCGATCGTGTCGATCGAAGACGGCATGGCCGAAGACGATTTCGATGGATGGAAAGCGCTGACCGATGCGCTCGGCCGCAAGGTGCAGCTCGTCGGCGACGATCTGTTCGTGACGAACCCCAAGCGCCTCGCGATGGGTATTGGCAAAGGTCTCGCCAATTCGATCCTCGTCAAGGTCAACCAGATCGGCACGCTGTCCGAAACGCTCGAAGCGGTCGAGATGGCGCAGCGTGCCGGCTACACGGCCGTGATGTCGCACCGATCCGGCGAAACCGAGGACGCGACGATTGCCGATCTTGCCGTTGCGACCAATTGCGGCCTCATCAAAACCGGCTCGCTGTCGCGCTCGGACCGGCTCGCCAAATACAACCAGCTGATCCGCATCGAGGAAAATCTCGGCTTTGAGGCGCGCTACGCAGGCCGGGCCGCACTGAAGGTCGGCTGAGAGGTTCTGCTTGCGCTGCGGCGCTCGATTGGTCACGATCCTTCGACACAAAACAGTCGTACAATACGACTTCGAAGGAGACCGCCAATGTCCGTCCAGCTTACGCGTCGCGCTGCTCTTGCCCTCACGGGTTCGTTTGCATTCGCCGGGTCGAGTGCTTTTGCCCAAGCCCCGGCCTTTTTCCGCATCGGCACGGGCGGCACGGCCGGCACCTACTATCCGATCGGCGGCCTGATCGCCAACGCGATCTCGACCCCGCCGCAGGTGATTTCGACGGCCGTGGCGAGCAACGGGTCGGTCGCCAATGTGAACGCGATCGTCAGCGGTGCGGCTGAGTCCGGCTTCACCCAGGCCGATGTCGCCTTCTGGGCCTATAGCGGCACCGGGATTTTCGAAGGCAAGCCGCGCATCCAAGAGCTTCGCTCGATCGCCAATCTCTACCCTGAGTCCGTTCATCTCGTGGTGCGCAAGGCCTCGAACGTGAAGAGCTTCGCCGATCTGCGCGGCAAAAAGGTTTCGCTCGACGAGCCGGGCTCGGGCACGCTCGTGAACGCGAAGGCCATCCTGGGTGCCTACGGCATCGGCGAGCGCGACGTGTCGGCTGAATATTTGAAGCCGAACCAGGCGGCCGAAAAGATGAAGGACGGCTCGGTCGATGCGTTCTTCTTCACCGGCGGCTATCCGGCGGCGGCGATTTCGGAACTCGCTTCGACGGGCTCGGGCATCGACATTCTGCCGATCGTGGGTGCGGGTGCCGAGAAGCTCGCCAAGGATTTCCCGTTTTTTGCCGCCGACGAAATCCCGGCGGGGACGTACAAAGATGTCGGTGCCGTGAAGACCGTGGCGGTGGGTGCGCACTGGGTCACGTCGTCGAAGATCCCGGCAGCACTTGTCTATCTCGTGACCAAGGCGCTATGGAGCGACAAGACGCGTGCGGTCCTCGATGCCGGCCACGCCAAAGGTAAGTCGATCCAGAAAGCCACCGCCTTGAGCGGCCTTCTGGGCGTACCGCTGCATGAAGGGGCTGCGCGCTTCTACAAAGAAGCGGGCTTGATGACGTAACGGCTGTTGTTTCTCGTTGCCCCTCCCTCGGCCCTTTCGTTGGACAGCCGGGGGAGGGGATCAAGGCGTTGCCCCGAACATGCACAAACAGCCGACCGTCGACGAACTCGCGCGCCTCGAAGAAGAACTCGATCCCGAGATGCAGTTCCGCAAACTGCCCGGCGGAACCGGGCTGTTTGTCGGCGCATTGCTACTGATCCTGTCGTTCTTCCACTACTACACGGCCGGGTTCGGGCTGCTGCGCGAGGTCACGCATCGCGGCATCCATCTCGCGTTCGTGCTGGGCCTCATCTTCCTGGTGTTTTCGGCACGTCACAGCGATGGGCGCACATTGCACGACGGCAGCTTGCTGCGCCCCGGCGGCATTCCGATCTACGACTGGCTGATGGCCGCTGCTGCGGCAATCTCAAGCCTCTACGTGCCGTATATTTTCGAAGACCTCGTGTTCCGCGTCGGCAACCCGTCGCCGCTCGACGTTGCGATGGGCTCGCTCACCGTTCTGCTAATGATCGAGGCCACGCGGCGTGCGATCGGCTGGGGTTTGCCGCTGATCGCCATGTTCGCGATGGTCTATGCAATTTTCGGCACGTGGTTCCCGGGCATCTTCCTGCATCCGGGGGCGACCTGGAGCACGCTTATCAACCATCTCTATCTCACGAGCCAGGGCGTGTACGGCGTGGCCTTGGGCGTGGTTGCCACATACGTTTTCCATTTCGTGCTGTTCGGCGTGCTCGCGACGCGCATCGGCCTTGGCCGGCTGTTCCTGGGCGTGGCGGCGGCGGGGGCCGGGCGCTTTGCCGGCGGTCCTGCGAAGATTTCGATTTTTGGCTCGGCGATGTTCGGCATGCTGTCGGGCTCGTCGGTGGCCAACACGGTGACGGTCGGTTCGCTCACCATCCCGATGATGATCCGGCTTGGCTACCAGCGGCATTTTGCCGCCGCCGTCGAATCGACCGCCGCGACCGGCGGGCAGATCACGCCGCCGATCATGGGTGCTGCCGCCTTCCTGATGGTCGAGTTTCTGAATCTGCCTTATTCGACCATCGTCATCGCCGCGATCTTCCCGGCCTTCGTGCATTTTTTCGGCGTGCTGATGCAGGTGCATTTCGAGGCCAAACGCTCGGGCATGCGCGGCCTCACCGACGCCGAAATCCCGAAACTGCGCGACGTGTTTGCGGAGGATTGGCCCGCTTTGGCGCCTTTGGTGGCGCTGGTGCTCGTGCTGTTCAACGGCTACACGCCGTATCTCGCGGCGTTCTGGGGCATCACGGGTTGCCTCATCGTTGGTCTCGCACGCTGGCGCGGACCAACGGCCCTGGTGTTCGGGCTGTTCATGATCGTGGCGGCGCCCAGCGAGTTGCTGCGCGTCCCCGGCGTCAATTTCGCAGCCGCGTTGCTGTGCGCCGCCGCGATCGCGCACGGCATTTTGAGCCGCGGCACCGAGGGGCGACGCCTTGCCGCCGGGATTGTCGATGCCTTCGTGCTCGGCGCCAAATACGCGATCGGTGTGGGGGCGGCGGCGGCAACCGTCGGCATTATCGTGGGTGTGGTCACGCTGACGGGCGTGGGCTTCAAAATCTCGTGGATCGTCACGTCGTTGGCCGACCAATGGGCGCGCGCACTCGTCGACATCCTGCCCATTGCCCTCGTCGAGGTGAAGGCCGCCACGCTGTTCTTCACGCTACTGCTGACGGCGGTCGTGTGCATCATGCTGGGCTGTGGCGTGCCGACGACGGCGACCTACATCATCATGGTCACGGTCGCCACACCCGCTCTGGGCATGCTGGGCGTGACACCGCTCGTCGCCCACTTCTTCGTTTTCTACTACGGCGTTCTGGCCGACATCACGCCGCCGGTGGCGATCGCTGCCTATGCAGGCGCGAGCATGGCGGGGGCCGATCCGTTCCGCACCGGCAACACGGCCTTCCGGTTGGCCCTCGGCAAGATCCTCGTGCCGTTCGTGTTCGTCTTCTCGCCGTCGATCCTGATCATGGTGCCGGATTTCACGTGGCTCAAGTTCCTGATGGCGTCGTCGACATGCCTGGCGAGCGTCACGTTGCTGTCGGCGTCGTTCGCGGGCTGGATGCTCGCACCGCTCGCCAAATGGGAGCGGGTGCTGCTCGGCCTTGCTGCCTTGCCCATCATCGCGGGCTCGGCGTCGGGTGCCGCACTGGGAGCGGTGCTTGCGGCGCCTGTGCTATTTCGCCAATTTTTGGCGCGCCGCACGGGCACGGTACTTCCGGGCTAAGCGAAAAACCCGAATCTTCTGAATCGCTTGGCGAGCGCTCCTTAATAAACGGTTGACGCGTCGAGTCGCTGCATGATTCGCTGCGAGTCGCGATGCGATTTGTGCCCGCCCTCATGCGAAGCCTGCAAGCCGCCGTGGGCCCCGTTTTGGGGTTCTGCGTGGTCGGGTATTTCGCCTATCACAGCTTCGAAGGCGAGCGGGGCATTTACGCCTATGTGCGTTTAGCCGAGCAGGTCGAGATCGCGCGCGCGCATCTCGACGACGTGCGCGCCGAGCGCGTCGCCCTCGAAAAACGCGTGGCGCTGATGCGTTCGGACTCGCTCGACCCCGACATGCTCGACGAGCAGACGCGGGCACTTCTCAATTTCACGCGCCCCGACGAGCTCGTGATCTTGGAAGCGCCCGCCAATCGCCGCTGATCGCGTTTAAATGTCGGCGATCGTCAGCTGGGTCTGCGTGCCGAGCCCGTCGATGCCGAGTTTCATCGTCTGGCCCGCCTTCAGATAGACTTGCGGCTTCTGGCCCATGCCCACGCCCGGCGGCGTGCCTGTCGAGATCACGTCGCCCGGATGGAGCGTGAAGAATTTCGACAGATACGCGACCAGGAACGCAACGCCGTAGACCATCGTCTTGGTGCTGCCGTTCTGGTAGCGCTTGCCGTCCACGTCGAGCCACATGCCGAGCGCTTGCGGGTCGGGGATTTCATCCTTGGTCACGAGCCACGGGCCCGTGGGGCCGAACGTGTCGCAGCCTTTGCCCTTGTCCCATTGGCCCGCGCGCTCGATCTGGAACTCGCGCTCCGACACGTCGTTGATCACGCAATAGCCCGCGACATGGTCGAGCGCTTTGGCTTCGTCGATGTATTTGCCGGCCGTACCGATCACCACGCCGAGCTCGACTTCCCAATCGGTCTTGATCGAACCACGCGGAATAATCACGGCGTCGTTGGGGCCGCATACCGCACTCGTGGCTTTGAGGAACAGCACCGGCTCCGGCGGTACGGTCAGGCCCGATTCTGCCGCATGGTCGGCATAGTTGAGGCCGATGCAGATGAATTTGCCGATCCCCGACACACATGCGCCCAAGCGCGGATTGCCCGCCACGAGCGGCAGGCTGGCGGGGTCGATTTTGGCAAGCCGGGCAAGGCCGGCCGGCGACAGGGTTTCGCCAGCAATGTCGTGGCAGACTTGCGATAGATCGCGCAGCTGGCCTTTGGCATCGAGCATGCCGGGCTTTTCGTGGCCCGGGTTGCCGTATCGCAGCAATTTCATGGTGGAGTCTCTCCCGCTTTTTTTGTCGTGACGGGCGAGACGTTAGCACCGGATGTGTACAAACGAAAACAGCCGATGCGCGGGTTTCCGCGCATCGGCCGTTCGTGGCGTTCGGATTTGCTTCAGGCGGCCTTCGGCGCACCGATCTCGGGCAGGAAGGGCAGGCGCACGGCGTACGCACCCGCACCCAGCAAGGCCTGCACGACCAGCAGCACCGTCCAAAGCGCCGGGAACTCCCAGCCGCCATTGGCTGCCGAGAACACCCAGCCATTGGGCAGATGCACGAGAAGGGCGCCGAGCATGATCGGGATCAAGGCGGCCGAGACGAGGCGCACTTGGATGCCCGCGATCAAAGCGGCACCGCCGAGCAATTCGCCGCCGACGACGAGATAGGCGACGATGGCGGGATAGCCGATCGATTCGAAAAACCCGACCGTACCGGGCATCGTGAAGACAAAAAGCTTGAGGCCCGCATGGGCGAGAAACAGGACGCCCATGCTGACGCGCAGCAGGAGGGCGGCATAGGCGGCGTTGGCGGCATTGGCTGTGTCGTTCATCGGAAATCTCCGTTGGAAGTGGGTGTTGCGATGAACGGACAATGCGCTGTGGCTTCCGAATTGATAATACAGATTGATTTCAATTAATTGTTTCTTGATAAGAAATTATTTGCGGCCGCCAGCGGCGCGCTTGGTCGGCCGCGCGGTGATCTCGGCTTCGGCGTCCCAAGCCGGTGCAGCAAAGCGTTCGCCGAGAAAATCGACGAAGCGCCGCACCTTGGCCGAGAGATGGCGCGTCGGTGGATAGACCGCGAAGATCGCGATGTCCTCAGGCTGCCATGCCGGTGCGAGGACGCGTACCAGTCGTCCGGCCGCCAGATGCGCCCCTGTCATGAATGTCGGGAGATACGCAATGCCGCGCCCAGCAAGAGCGGCCGCCATCAGCACTTCGCCGTTGTTGGCTTTTAGTGGCCCCGCGACGCGCACCGTTTTGCTGCGCCCTTCTGCATCGACAAAGGCCCATTCCTGACCGCGGGCGGCGAGTGTGTATTCGAGGCACGCGTGTTTGACGAGATCTTCGGGCGTTGCGGGCGTGCCGTGGCGTGCAAGATATTCGGGTGCGGCACAAAGGGCGATGCGCGCGGGCGCGATGCGCTTGGCGATCAGCGAGGAGTCCGCAAGCCGGCCGATGCGCACGGCCACGTCCACGCCTTCTTCGATCAGATCGACCGTGCGGTCGTTGAGCAGCAATTCGACGGCCATTTCCGGACATGCGCACATGAAGTCGGCGATGGCGGTCCCCAGATGCAGCACGCCGAACGACATTGGGGCGGCCACGCGGAGCAGCCCCTTGGGTATTGCGGTCGCGTCGCCGACGGCAGCTTCGGCCTCTTCGAGGTCGGCCAGGATGCGCTCGCTGCGGGCATGGAAGGCGCGCCCAGCTTCGGTCAATGCAAGGCGCCGCGTGGTGCGGTTCAGCAGGCGGGCGCCGAGCGTTTCTTCGAGCGTTTGGATGTGTTTCGTGGTCATCGCGCGCGACAGGCCGAGCTTGGCCGCCGCCGCCGCAAACGAACCTGTATTGACGACGGCGACAAAGGCTTTGAGCGAAACAAAACGATCCATGGCAGCCGCAGTCTAACAGGTGCCGCACGAAAGTTGGAAAAGGGACGGAATTATGAGAATGCGAATCACTTGCAATTAAGGTCGAGCTGCGCTATTTGTCCGTTGTGATGGTGCAAACGAACGAAAATCGGACGCGTCTCCAACTTGCTGAGCACGCAACGACCGAGGCAAAGCGCGTTGCCAGCGGCGATCTTTTTGGCGATGCCAAGGAGCTCGTGATTCGCCATTTCGACGTCGACTACCGACTGCGCATCACCGGCAACGGAAAATTGCTGCTGACAAAATAGCACCGAACGAACATCCAAACCTAGCAAGCAAGCCCTTCCAAATCGGAAGCCGTCAGCCAGCCAAGGTCCTCTCAAAATCCGAGGAGTCCTGCGTTGGCCCATCTTTCCTGCATTCCCGCGATCGTCGTCGGCGCTGCCGTTTTCGCCGGCGCCGCCCATGCCCAAACCGCGCTTCCCGCCCAGACCACTCTTCCTGCAACGCCGCTTGATGCGGTCACAAGTTCGGCCACGCGTACGCCGCGTGTTGCCGGCGACACGCCCGCGGCGGTTTCGGTCGTCGAGCGCGAGGAGATCGAGCAGCGCCAAGGGCAAAGCATCGACGATCTGCTCAAGGACATGACCGGGGTCGATGTGAGCGGCGTGCCGCGCAACTCGGCGAAGCAGGTGTCGGTGCGCGGCCTCGGCGACGAGCGTGTCGTGCTTCGGCTCGACGGCGTGCGGAACAATTTTTCTTCCGGCCATCGCGGTCGCATGTTCGTCGACAGCGATCTCTTGAAGCAGGTCGACGTTGTGCGCGGACCGAGCTCGGTGCTGTACGGCAGCGGCGCGCTCGGCGGGGCCGTCAATCTGCGCACGATCGACGCCGAAGACGTTCTCAAGCAAGGTGCGACCATCGGCGGCCGCGCGAAGATCGGCTACCAGACCAACAATTCGCAGCGCTTGGCAAGCCTGACCGGGGCGGTCCGCGACGACAGCGCCCAGATCGTCGGCAATATCTCGCGGCGCAGCAACGGCAATTTGGAAGACGCGAACTCGACCGAGATACCGTGGTCGGGCGACGAGATCTGGAGCGGCCTTTTGAAGGGCAAGCTTGAGCGCAACGGCCATACGCTCGGCATTTCGACAGTCCAGTTCCGCAACGACCATACCCTGCCGACCGAAGCGAATGCCGGCGGCACGTCGAACCTCGTCATCGCCGACCGCGACACCCTCCAGCGATCTTATGTGGTCAATTGGGGCTATGCGTCGGCAAGTTCGCCGTTGGTCGACGCGAAGCTTGCCGTGTACCGCAACGAAGTCGACATCTCCGAGAAGCGCGTGCCGGGTGCAGCCGCGCGCTTCGACGAGACGGGCTTGGCGACGAACGGTTTCGATCTGCAGAACACGGCGCGTTTCGCCCTCGGCGCGTTCGATGCCCAAGCACTGACCTTCGGGTTGGGCGGCTACCGCGACACCCAGCGTTCGACGCGAAATGGCGCGCCGCGCACCGAGTATCCCGGCGCAACGCAATCCATCCTCGGCGCCTTCGTGCAGAACGAAATCGAACTCTCCAAGCGCGTCACCTTCACGCCGGGCCTGCGCTTCGACTCGTTCAAGCAGGAGGCCGACAACAATTCGACGAAGAAGGACGAAAGCCGATTCTCGCCGAAGGCCAGCATCGCTTTCCAAGCCACACCGTGGTTCGCCCCCTATCTGAGCTACGCCGAAGCATTCCGCGTACCTTCGCTCTCGGAGCGCTTCGTGAGCGGTACGCATTTTCCGGGCAACGTGTTCGTGCCCAATCCCAACCTCAAGCCGGAGACGGCGGCGAACAAGGAGGCGGGCGCCAATCTGAAATTCAGCGACGTGTTTGCCGCGAACGATCGCCTGCGCGCGCGCGCAGCGTATTTCGTCAACGACATCAGCGATTATATCCAGGAGACCGTCAATTCGACGACGACTACCACGTCGAACGTGCCGAGTGCCCGCATCCAGGGCGCCGAAGCCGAATTGCGCTACGATTCGGGCAATTATTTCAGCGCGCTCGGCGCCACCGTCCTGCGCGGACAAAATGTCAGCACAAGCCAGCCGCTGGCCGACACGCCGGCCGACAAATTCACGGCGACAGTGGGCCGACGCTGGCTTGAAAGCGGCTGGCTGGTGGGGGCGCGCACTGTCCTTGCGCGCCCGCAAACGCGCGTGCCGACCGGCACGGCGGCAACCGGCGGATACGCCGTCCACGACGTATTTGCCACCTATGCCCCGGAAGAAGGCACGCTCGCGGATTTCCGCTTCGATGTCGGCGTCGACAACGTATTCGACAAGCTCTACCGCCGCTCGAACTGGAATTCGACGCCGAGCCCGCTTTTTTACGAGGTCGGCCGCAATGTGAAAATGTCGATGAGCTATCGCTTCTAGATGGCCATGCGTTCCGCATCTTCCCATTTCGACGCGCGTGCGGCATTCGTCTCGCTTGCGGCGCACGGATTTGCGGTCGGGGCCATCGCGGTCGCGACTGCCGGGCTCGGCCCGGCACCGCCGACCGTTGAGCCCGCGCGCGCGACTTACATGGTGGTCGAAGTGCCGCTGGTTGCGTTGCCCGAGAAAGATGCAGCGCTGCCTGATTTGGCGGAGGCGGAGCCGCCGCCGCCTTTGCCGCCCGCACAGGTTGAAATTCGACAGCCGCGCGAACCCGTCGCTCAAAGTGCGATCGCAAAAAGCGCGACGCCCAAGGCCCCAACCCCGAAGGTCGCAACCCCGAAGGCGCCAACTCAGAAGACTCTGCCTGTGCTGTCGGACGCGCCGCACGCAACAACGCAACCCTCGTCCGACCTTCGTGTCGAGAGCCAAACGGTGACAAGCGGGGCGGATGCGGCGATCCCCGACATTTCGCCCGATGTGCCCGCCACGGCGACGCAGTCGTCGACATCGGCTCGCGCGGCGGAGCCAATGCGCACCGATTCAACGGCAGGTCCAATGGCGGGCCCAGCGGCGGCGGAGGTGGCGGCCGCACACGCGCCTGTCGTGCATGCTGCGCGATTCCGCGCGCCGCCGGCGCCGCCCATATACCCGCGCCGGGCGATCGAACTCGATCTGCGCGGCACGACGATTCTGCGGGCATTGGTCGATGCCGACGGCGCTGCGGCCGAGATCGTCGTCTGGGCGACTTCGGGCCTGCGTCTTTTGGACGATGCCGCCATTGCCGCGGCGCGCGGCTGGAAATTCGAGCCTGCGCGCGAGGGTGCGGTCGCGGTTGCGGCATGGGTCGAGGTGCCCGTTCGTTTCGAACTTAGATGACTCGAGAAGAGGAAAGACAGATGACACAAGCCGTATCGAACGCGCTTTCAGACCGGTGGGCAGCGCTTGCGAAGGTCAGGCCCGGACTGCGCATCTACGATGCCGCCGAGCAGCTCGACGTCGCGGAGGCAAGATTGCTGCTGATCGACCCCGAAGTCCGGACAGTGCGCTTGCGTCCCGACTGGGCCAATCTGCTTGCTTGCGACGAAGCGCTCGGCGAAGTGATGGCGTTGACGCGCAATCGCCACGCCGTGCACGAACGGCACGGCGTCTATCGCAATCTCAGCGTCTCCGGTGCGATGGGACTGTTCGTCGGCGAGCAGATCGATCTGCGCCTTTTCCTGTCGCAATGGCGCCATGCCTATGCGGTGTTTCCCAATGCGGCGCAGCCGCGTCGCCCGAGCCTCCAGTTCTTCGATGCGATGGGGCGCGCCGTTCACAAGATCCATGCCACGCCCGAAACGAACATGCCGGCGTGGCACGCACTCGTCGATGCGTTTGCGGACAGCGACGCGGATGCGGATGTCGACTTTGCGCCCCCGCCCGTGCGCAAGCCTGCGCGACCCGACTCGCAGATCGACGCGGCGGCTCTGCGCGCGGGTTGGGAATCCCTCAAAGATACCCACGATTTTTTCGGCCTCCTCAAGCGGCTCGGTGCGGAGCGCGTGCAGGCGATGCGGCTCGTGGGCGAAGACTTGGCCCGCCCTTTGGCTGTCGGTGCGGTGCGGCGCGTGCTCGAGGCGGCCGCAACGTGGGGCGTGCCGATTATGGTCTTTGTTGGAAATGCCGGCTGCATCCAGATCCATACCGGCCCTGTCGAGCGCCTGAAGGCGACCGGCGACTGGTTCAACGTTTTGGACCCGGCCTTCAATCTCCATCTGCGCGAAACCGGCATCGCTTCGACATGGCTTGTGCGCAAGCCGACGGCCGACGGCGTCGTCACGTCGGTCGAAGCGTTCGACGAAGCAGGCGAGACGATCGCGATGCTTTTCGGCAAACGCAAACCCGGCGAGAGCGAGCGCGCCGATTGGCGCACATTGACCGCCGCGCTGGCGGAGTCCTGATCGATGCGCGCGGTTCTTGTCGGCTTGTTCTGCCTGTCGGCGGCGACGATCTGTGTGGCGGGCGAAACGCCGCAACGCATCGTCGCCGCCGGCAGCGGCCTCACTGAAATCGTGCACGCACTTGGGGTCGGCGACAGGCTCGTCGGGGTTGATTCGACGAGCCTGTTTCCGACGCGCGCAAGTGTTTTGCCGCAGATCGGCTATTTGCGCGCGCTGTCGGCCGAAGGGATCCTGTCGCTGCGGCCCAATCTGATGCTCGCGACCGAGGATGCCGGGCCGCCGGCGGTTCTGGAGCAGTTGCGCAGTGCCGGACTGGCGGTGCTGCGCGCGCGCGAAGGCTTCGAGCCCGAGGCGGTTGCGGCACGCATCGCAATGGTGGGCAGCGCAACCGGCAAAGAGAGCGAAGCGGCAGCTTTGCAGGCGACGTTTCTGTCCGACATCGCCCGCGTGCAGCATGCAATTCCAGCGTCTGGACCCAAGCCGCGCGTGCTGTTTTTGCTGGCGGCAGCGTCGGCAGTGCCGATGGTTTCGGGCCGCGACACGGGGGCCTCGGCCATGATCGCGGCGGCCGGCGGGATCAATGCTGTCGATGCCTATCGCGGCTACAAGCCGCTGACGCCCGAAGCCTTTGCAACTGCGGCACCGGATTTCGTGCTGACGACCGAGCAAAGCCTTGCCGCCTTGGGGGGGCGCGAGGCCCTGCTTGCGTTGCCGGCCTTTGCGGTTCTTGCGCGGTCGGGCAGGGTGCAGGTCCTATCCTACGATTCCATCTACCTGCTGGGCTTCGGACCGCGTACAGCTCATGCGTTACGCGACCTCGCCGCCGCAATTCATCCCGCCAGCCCGATCCCTGCATTGCCGCATCGGCCATGGCTGGAGGCGGGTTTTTGAGGCGGTTTGCCCCGCTCGTCGCCGCAGCCTTGCTGGTCCTCGCACTGCTCGGCGCACTTGCCTTTGGGCCCGTGCGGTTGCCGGTCGGCGACGTCATCGGAGCGCTTGGCCAATTGGCCGGTTTGCCGGTCGCGGCCGAGCCGCAGGCCGTGGCGGTCGTGGGTTCGCTGCGCATGCCGCGCGCCATCCTTGCCGCCTTGGCGGGTGCCGTTCTTGCGCTTGCCGGCGCTTTGACCCAGGGACTGTTTCGCAACCCGTTGGCCGATCCGGGCGTGCTGGGAATCTCCGGCGGTGCTTCGTTGGGGGCCGTGTCGGCGATATTCTTCGGGTTCGCCGCCTTGTCGGTCTGGGCGCTGCCGGCCACAGGTTTCATCGGCGGCCTGGCGGCGGCCTTGCTCGTGAGCCGAATTGCGCGCAGCGACGGTCGAACGCCGGTCGCGACGTTGCTGCTTGCGGGCATTGCCGTCAACGCATTGGCGATGTCGCTCACCGGCATCATCGTATACGCGAGCGACGACCGCCAACTGCGCGACATCTCGCTGTGGCTGATGGGCAGCGTCGGCGGTGCGACTGCAATTCGGATTTGGATTCTGGTGCCGTTTGCAGCCTTGCTGCTGGTCGGGCTGCCCTTTTTCGCGCGCGGGCTCGATGCGTTGATGCTCGGCGAACGCGAGGCCGTTCATCTTGGCGTCGGCATCGAGACGCTGAAGGCAGGCGTGATCGGCTGCGTTGCCCTGGCGGTCGGGGCGGTGGTCTCCTGCGTCGGGCCGATCGGCTTCGTCGGGCTGGTCGTGCCGCACATTGCGCGGATGTTTCTGGGGCCGGGCCATCGTCTTTTGCTGCCCGTATCGACGCTCGCGGGTGCCGCATTGCTTGTCGCGGCCGACACGTTTGCGCGGCTCGTGGTCGCACCTGCGGAACTGCCCGTCGGTCTTGTGACGGCCGCGATCGGCGCACCGTTTTTCGCGGCGATGGTTGCCCGCAGCAAAAGGCGTCTTGCCATATGATTTCGGCGCTAGAGGTCGGTTTGCGGGTCGGCGACAAGAACTTGCTCGACGACGTCAATCTCGAGATCGCGGCCGGCACGTTCTTGGGTCTCGTCGGACCCAACGGTGCGGGCAAGTCGACGCTGCTGCGTTTGTTGGCCGGCGAGCAGCGGTCCACAAAGGGGGCGGTGTCGATTTCGGGGCGGCAGGTAGCACAATGGTCCGGCGCCGAATTGGCGCGATGCCGCGCAGTTTTGCCGCAGCAGAGCGCCATGGCGTTCGAGATCGCGGTTCGCGACGTCGTCGAACTCGGGCGATTGCCGCACGAGAACGTCGTTTCGCGCGCTCAGAATTCAGCGGCTATCGCGCGCGCCTTGCATGTTGCCGACGTCGTGCATTTGGAAGCGCGCAACTACGCGACCCTCTCGGGCGGCGAGCAACAGCGCGTTCAACTGGCGCGGGTCCTCGCACAGATCGACGGCGTGCGATCGGCAGCGCTGCTGCTCGACGAACCGACCGCCAGCCTGGATCTTTCGCACCAACATCGTGTCTTGCAGGTGGCACGCCGCCTTGCCGAGGCCGGAGCTGTGGTCGTTGCGGTTCTGCATGATCTGTTCACGGCATCTCTTTATTGCGATCGCATTGCCGTGATCTCAAAGGGGCGCATCGTTGCCGACGGCGCACCGGCTGCAGCGCTGGACGAGGCGACCGTAAAGTCCGTCTTTGAAATGGATTCCATGTGGGTCGCGGCAGGCAAGCGCCAGGCGCTTCTTGCATTCAAAAGCGATGGCGGCCCTTGACGGGCGGGGGCGGCAGGCCAACATTCTGACGTGCCCCATTTGCGAAAGTGAAAATGCGCATGTCAGAACGTAAAATTATCGCCCGTTCCCTGTCGCGCCGTTCGGCCCTTGCCTTGGCAGCCGCAAGCCTCGTCGGGGCAAAAGCGGCCCACGCGCATCATGGCTGGTCGGGCTTCGACAGCGGCCAGGTTCTGCGCCTCAACGGACGCATTGCGGCCATGACCTTCGACAATCCGCACGGCGAGTTGCGCCTCACCACGGCCGGTGGCGAATGGTCGATCGAGCTTGCACCGCCGTCGCGCATGGTGGCGCGCGGCCTGTCGCGCGAGATGCTGGCCCTTGGCACCGACGCGACGGTCGAGGGCTATCCGCACCGCCAGACGGCGCGGCTGATGCGCGCCGAGCGCATCGTGGTGGCGGGCAAGACGACCGAGCTGCGCTAAGCGGCGAACGCGCGCGCGGCGGCTTCGGCGTGGATTGGCTGCTCGCCCTGCAGGGCTCGGGGTTTGCGCAAACTTTGCGCGCCTCGACATGGGCCTATCCGACCGTCGCGACCTTGCACGCGGTGGGCGCATCGCTCGCCGTGGGGGCGGTCGTGCTGATGGATCTGCGCCTGCTCGGGTTTGGATCGGCCCTCGATCGCGCGGCCGTGCTGCGCTTTGCATTGCCGGTGGCGCTGACGGGGGCCGCACTTGCGCTCGTCGCGGGCTTGGCGATGTTTTCGACCGGGGCTGCGCACTATGCGCGCAACCCCGCCTTTCTTTTCAAAATGGGCGCATTGGTTTTTGCGCTATGGAACGCGGTCGCATTCCACCGGCTTGCGGCGGCATCGGGGCGTCTCAACGCCGTAGCCTCGCTGGTCGCCTGGCTCGGCGTCGTCGCGGGCGGCATCTTTACGGCGTATTTTTAGCGCTTGGGTGCTTGCGCTTCAAAGCCGCGGTTCGCCCATTCGACGAGGCGGACGAGGGCTGGCAGCGATTTCGACGCCGATTTGCGCATGATCGCGGCGCGGTGGTTTTCGACCGTGCGCTGGCTGATGCCGAGATCGGCTGCGATGTTTTTGTTCGCGACACCGGCCACGACCATGTCGAGCACCTGCTTCTGGCGCGCGGTGAGGCCTTTGAGCTTGCGCACTGCGTCGATGCAATGGCCGCGCGCCTCTTCGCGCGCCGGCAACCCATCGAGGGCGGCGCGTACGGTCGCGACGAAATGCTTGCATGAAACCGGCTTCTGCATGAAGTCGACGGCCCCGGCCTTCATCGCTTCGACCGCCATCGGCACATTGGCTTGGCCCGTGAGCATGATCGCCGCGAGATGGTAGTCGCCGGCGCGCAGGCGCTGCACAAGCTCGAGCCCGCTCATGCCGGGCAGCCCCGCATCGACCACGAGGCACCCGAACGCGCCGGACGGATGGGCTGCGACAAAGGCCTCGCCGCTGTCGAATTCCTCGACCGTCAAGCCTTCGTCGGCCAACACGGCGTGCAGCATCGTGCAGACGTCCCGATCGTCCTCGACGATGTAGACGGCATTGGCAGCCATGGGCGCTCCGATCTGCAGGTTGCTCCAGATATGTGGGAACAGGATACCGCCGACCCCGCAAGCCCGCCTTGATATGGCGCAAGGGGGGGGCAACCGCCCACAACACTCTCCGGCGATTGGCTTTTTTCAGTCACGATTCGGCGCATGGGTAGATTCCGGCCCTTTCGTCTGCGCGGAAACCTGCGCGATCTTGCCGCTGCGCCCGATGTCCCGAACCGGAGGAACGCCATGACTGACCCCGATCGCAGCGCACAACTCGGCCCCGCCCAGTTCGAACGCCAAGCCTTGTCGAGCGGCAGCGATGCGCGCGAGGCGGCGTCCGGTCGCAACGCGACCGTCACGCGGTTGCGCGCGCGTGCGGCACGCTGCGCCGATCTTGCAGCACAGGCGACTTCGCCTGGGCTTGCCAATGAGTTCGACCTGCTCGCGCGTGAATACGAGGCGGATGCCGCGTCGCTCGAATCCTTGTCGTTGCGCCGCTAACCCGTTTTGATGCGACCGCAGGCGCCGTCGATGCCGTACGGGCGATGAGCACGAGCTTGCTGCTTGCCTGCATTCTTGCGGCCTTGCTGCTGCAACTCGGCATTGGCATCGGCGTCGGCCTGCGGCGGCCAGGTTCGAAATCTCTCGCGACAGAACCGCTAGCTGACGGCGTTGCCGCCCACTTCGAATCACACGGCGCCTGGGCGGGCTTGCGCGAATTTCGTGTGGCCGATCGCGTTTTCGAAGACCCGGCGCGATCGCAATGTTCGTTCAATCTCAAGCCGGTCGATGGTGCGGCGTTGGCGCCGTTCGCACCGGGCCAGTATCTGACTCTTGCCTTAAAGCTTGCAGGTGCATCCGCCAACGACGCCGTGCGCACGCTGCTGCGTTGCTATTCGATCTCGGCAGCCCCTTCGGCCGCCGGTTTTCGCATAACGGTCAAACGCGCCGCTCGGCCGCCGGGCAATCCCAACCTGCCGCCCGGGCTCGCCTCGGCGCTGCTTCTCGACCGGATCGGCATCGGCGACACGCTCGACGTCAAAGCGCCAGCCGGGCTGTTCACGCTCGATCCTGATGCAGCATTGGGCAGCGTGTTCGTTGCGGGCGGCATCGGCATTGCGCCGATGATGTGCATGATCGAAGCCGCACTGGGAGTGCCGTCGCCGCCGCGTGCGCTGCATCTCTATTACGGCGTTGCAAACGCTGCCGACCATGCGTTCAAAGACCGGCTCGGCGCATTGGCGGCCGCACATAAATCGTTCCGCCAGACCGTTGCCTATGCCGCACCGCGCGCGGCCGATAAGATCGGCGTTGATTTCGACCATGCTGGTTTCATCGACATAACGCTGCTGCGCGCGACATTGCCGGCCGGCCGCCATCGTTTTTACGTCTGTGGGCCGCCCGGCATGATGGCGAGCCTCGTGCCGGCCTTGCGCGACTGGGGTGTCGACAAAGACGACATCCGCACCGAATCGTTCGGGCCGTCCGCACGCGGCGTTGCCGTGCCAGTTGCCGCTCGCGCGTCCGTTTCGTTCGAGGTGCGGTTCGGCATCGCCGCGCGCACGATCGCGTGGGACGGGCGCGACGCCAATCTGCTCGATTTTGCCGATCGGCACGGTGTTGCCCTCGGGTCCGGCTGCCGGACGGGTGCTTGCGGGGCGTGTGCGACGCGGCTCGTGTCGGGGACCGTCGCCTATGCGCGCACACCCGACCATGCCGTGGCGGTGGGCATGTGCTTGCCGTGCGTCGCAGTGCCGCTGTCCGACCTGCGGCTCGAGGGCTAGGCGATGCGTTTCGATCTTTTGCGCCACGAGGTCGTGCCGTTTTTCGGCGCGTTTGCGGCCCTCGTCGCGGCGGCGTTGCTGGCCGATACGGCGTTGCATTTGGCCGATGCCGTCTGGGTCGGGCGATATCTCGGGATCTTGGGCACGCTGCTGATTCTGGGCTCGTTCGGCTATTCGCTGGTCAAGCGCGGCCTCGTCGCGGGCGCGCCCGTGCGGCTGCTGCGCATGCACGAATGGATGGCATGGGCAGGATCGTGGCTGATCCTCGTCCATGCCGGCATCCATTTCGATGCGATCCTCGCCTGGCTTGCGGTGGCGGCGATGCTGGTGAATATCGCGAGCGGCCTTACCGGCAAGTATCTGCTGCGCCGCGCACGCGTGCGTCTCGAGGCCACAATCGGGCGCCTCGATGCGCTGGGCTTGTCCGCAGCCGAGCGCGAAGCGCAGCTCCATTGGGATGCGTTCACGTTCGACATGGTGCGCCAATGGCGCGCCGTGCATTACCCGATCACGCTCGCCTTCGCGCTGCTCGCGGCCGGGCATATCGGTGCCGTTTTCGTTTTCTGGGGCTGGCGATGAAGCGACACTGGGTGTTGGCCTTGATCGTCGTGAACGTGGCCGCTCTTGCGGTGCTGGCGGTCGCCTTGCCGCGCCAGATGCTGAGTCCAGGGGCACTCGGCCAAGGCCATGCGGCGCTCGCGGAGGATTGTTTTGCGTGCCACGTGCCGTGGCACGGCAGTGCCGCCGACAAATGCATCGGCTGCCATGCGGTGGCGACGATCGGCTTGCGCACCGTCAAAGGCTTGCCGATTGCCCAGACGCAGCGCACGCCGCCCTTCCATCAAGCGCTTGCTTCTCCCGATTGCATGGGCTGCCACAGCGAACATGCCGTGCCGCGCCTCGCCCCGGTCGCGCAGTTCACGTTCGTGCATGCGCTGTTGAACCAGGGCACGTCCGCCAACTGTGCGAGTTGCCACACCGCACCGGCGGGCGATTTCCATCGCAGCGCCGGGACTGCGTGCGCGCAATGCCATGTGCAGACCCATTGGAAGCCTGCGACGTTCGACCATGCGCGCTACTTTCCGCTCAAGGGCGACCACAATGCGCCGTGTGCGACGTGCCACGTCGGCAACGTGACTTCGTCCTACACTTGCTATGGCTGCCACGAACATCAACCCGCCGCGATCCTCGCCAAACATCGCCGCGAACGAATCGCCACTATCGACAATTGCGTTGCCTGCCATCGCGGCGGCCATCAGACGCGCGAAGAGGGGCGCGAGAGGCGCGGCGAGCGCGAGCGCGATTGAATCAGCCGCAGCTTCTTTGCTGCGGCTGCAAAAACGGCGCTGCCAACAGAAAGTCGCGAAAAATCGCGCTTGCGCGGTCGGCGGGCACCGCCAAAACCCGAAAGAATGTTGCGCTGCGGTAAATTAACTTGTATCGAGTTAAAACATATTTTATCGTTTTGTATCATATATTTGATCATCCGATAGGGTTGCAAACTCCGGGTTCTGGTGCTTTCCTTCGCGCCAATCCGAATGCACTGCCCAATCGAGGAAATTGCCATGGCCCCTTTGCCGCCGAAAAAGAAAGCCAAGTCCGAAGAGAACGTGCCGTCGGCCGAAGCGCTGATTAAATACTATCGCGACATGCTGCTGATCCGCCGCTTCGAGGAGAAGGCGGGCCAAATGTACGGCATGGGGCTCATCGGCGGCTTCTGCCATCTCTATATCGGGCAGGAAGCCGTCGTCGTCGGCATGCAATCGACGATCACGCCCGACGACGCCGTCATCACGAGCTATCGCGACCACGGCCACATGCTCGCCTGCGGCATGGAGCCGGGCGGGGTGATGGCCGAACTCACCGGGCGCATCGGCGGCTACTCCAAAGGCAAGGGCGGCTCGATGCACATGTTCTCGAAAGAGAAGAACTTCTACGGCGGCCACGGCATTGTGGGCGCCCAGGTGCCGCTCGGCACCGGCATCGCCTTCGCGTCCAAATATCGCGGCAAGACCAACGTGTCTCTGACCTACATGGGCGACGGGGCCGTGAACCAGGGTCAGGTTTACGAAAGCTTCAACATGGCGCAGCTTTGGAAGCTGCCCGTGATCTTCATCATCGAGAACAACAAATACGGCATGGGCACGTCGATCGAACGCGCCTCGTCGACGACGGATTTCTACCATCGCGGGGCCGCCCACGGCATTCCCGGCGAAGCGGTCGACGGCATGAACGTTTTGTCGGTGCGTGCGGCGGGCCTGCGCGCGGTCGAACATGCGCGCACCAAGGGGCCGTACATTCTCGAGATGCAGACCTATCGCTATCGCGGCCACTCGATGTCCGACCCCGCCAAGTATCGGCAGAAGGAGGAGGTCGACAAGATGCGCAGCCAGCACGACCCCATCGAAAGCCACGCAAAATTCCTGCTCGAAGGCGGCTTTGCCGACGAAGCGGCCCTCAAAGCCATCGACCGCGAAGTGAAGGACATTTCGAGCAAAGCGGCCGAGTTCGCCCAGAACAGCCCCGAGCCGCCGGTGAGCGAGCTCTATACCGACGTGCTGATCGAAACGAACTGAGCGCTGGCTTTCGAAGAAGGAAACGACCCATGCCGACCAATGTTCTGATGCCCGCTCTGTCGCCGACCATGACCGAAGGCAAAATCGCGCGCTGGCTCAAAGCCGAGGGCGATACGGTCAAGTCCGGCCAGGTGCTGTGCGAAATCGAAACCGACAAAGCGACGATGGAAGTCGAAGCGGTCGACGAAGGCACGCTTGCCAAGATCGTGGTGCCGGGCGGTACCGAGAACGTCAAAGTCAACGACGTGATCGCAATCATCGCAGCCGAAGGCGAGAGCGTTTCGGCCGCCGCATCAGCCTCGGCCGCAACCCCGCTGGCGGCACCCGCGATCGTTGCGGCTGCAGCACCGCAAGCCGCCGCCGCCGTTGCCGCAGCACCGGCCGCAAACGAACCCGATTTGGGCGAAACCAAAATCATCACGGTGCGCGAAGCTTTGCGCGACGGCATGGCCGAGGAAATGCGCCGCGACGAAAACGTGTTCCTGATGGGCGAGGAAGTCGCCGAATACCAAGGTGCTTACAAAATCAGCCAAGGCCTCTTGCAGGAATTCGGGCCGCGCCGCGTCGTCGACACGCCGATCACTGAGCAGGGCTTTGCCGGGCTCGCGGTGGGCGCAGGCTTCATGGGCCTCAAGCCCATCGTCGAGTTCATGACTTGGAACTTCTCGATGCAGGCGATCGACCAGATCATCAACTCGGCCGCCAAGACGCTCTACATGTCCGGCGGCCAGATGGGCTGCCCGATCGTGTTCCGCGGTCCCAACGGTGCCGCGAGCCGTGTCGGCGCCCAGCATTCGCAATGCTACGCGTCGTGGTACGCGCATTGCCCAGGTCTCAAGGTGGTGGCGCCCGCTTCGGCCGCCGACGCCAAGGGCCTGATGAAGGCCGCGATCCGCGATCCCAATCCCGTGCTGATCCTCGAGAACGAAATTCTCTACGGCACTTCGGGTCCCGTGCCCGTGTCGTCCGACTATGTCGTGCCGATCGGCAAGGCGAAGGTCGTGCGAGCGGGCAAGGACGTGACGATCACGGCCTTCTCGATCATGGTCGGCAAAGCGCTGGCGGCGGCCGAAGCGCTCGCCAAGATCGGCATCGACGCCGAAGTCATCGATCTGCGCTCGATCCGGCCGCTCGATACCGAAACGATCGTGCGCTCGGTGCAGAAGACCAACCGGCTCGTCTCTTGCGAAGAGGGCTGGCCGTTTGCGGGTATTGGCTCGGAAATCGGCATGCAGATGATGGAGCAATGCTTCGACTGGCTCGATGCGCCGGTGAAGCGCGTGCACGGTCTCGACATTCCGCTGCCCTACGCCGCCAATCTCGAAAAGCTGGCGCTGCCGCAGGCCGACCACATCGTCGAAGCCGCCAAGTCCGTCCTCTACAAGAACTGACGCCGCGCGCGAGGGAGATCCGAACATGCCCACCAATGTGCTGATGCCCGCTTTGTCGCCGACCATGACCGAGGGCAAGATCGCGCGCTGGCTCAAAGCCGAAGGCGACACGGTCAAGTCCGGCCAAGTGCTGTGCGAAATCGAAACTGACAAAGCGACGATGGAAGTCGAAGCGGTCGACGAGGGCGTGCTCGCGAAGATCGTGGTCCCTGGCGGCACAGACGGCGTGAAGGTCAACGACGTGATCGCAGTGATCGCGGGCGAAGGCGAAGACGCCAAAGCCGTCGCCGCCAAAGGGGCGGCCCCGGCTGTCGCACCCGCCGCTGCCACCGCACCCGTGGCCGCCGCATCGGCGCCGGCTGCCGCGCCGGCACCGGTCGCAGCACCCGCTTCTGCGTCGCAGGGTGCACGCGTATTCGCCTCGCCGCTCGCGCGTCGCATTGCCGAACAGAGCAGTCTCGATCTGACCAAGATTGCGGGCTCGGGTCCCGGCGGGCGCATCGTCAAACACGATGTTGAAGCGGCTCTTGCTGGCGGCGGTGCCAAGAAGTCTGCTGCTGCCGGTGCACTGGCTGCGGCTGCCGCCTCGGCTGCACCGGCACCGGTCGCGGTGTCGTCGGCGGCATTGGCGGCCATCGGCCCGCACAAGCTGGTACCCCTCTCGACGATGCGCAAAGTCATTGCGCGCCGCCTGACCGAGAGCAAGCAGCAGGTCCCGCATTTCTATCTGACGGTCGATTGCGACATCGACAAGCTGCTGGCCGGCCGCGCGGCCTTGAACGCCAAGAGCCCCGAGAAGGGGCCGGGTGCCTTCAAACTGTCGGTCAACGATTTCATCATCAAGTCGGTCGCAGCCGCGCTGCGCCAAGTGCCCAACGCGAATGCCTCGTTCTCGGACGACGGCATGCTGCTGTGGGAGAATGTGGATATTTCGGTCGCGGTCGCGATCGACGGCGGTCTCATCACGCCGATCATCCGCGACGCCGACAAGAAGGGCCTCGTCGAGATCTCGAACACGATGAAGGATCTCGCCGCACGCGCCAAATCGGGCAAACTCAAGCCCGAGGAATTTCAGGGCGGCACGTTCTCGATTTCCAATCTCGGCATGTTCGGCATCAAGGATTTCGCCGCCGTGATCAACCCGCCGCAAGGATGTATCCTCGCGGTGGGGGCTGGCGAACAGCGCCCGGTCGTGAAGAACGGGGCTCTCGCCATCGCCACGATGATGAGCGTGACCCTCTCGGTCGACCATCGCGTGGTGGACGGCTCGGTCGGTGCCGAGTTCCTCGCCGCCTTCAAAAGGATCGTCGAAGACCCGCTGGCAATGCTGCTCTGAGGAAGGCCCGGCAATGGCGGATGCGGTTCGCGTCGATCTGGCAGAGAAATTCGCGAGCTTCGACAAGCATTGGTCGCCGAAGCTCGTCGAAACGCTGGACGGCTACGAAATCAAGCTCGTCAAGATCATGGGCGATTTCGTGTGGCACAAGCACGACGATCTCGACGAAATGTTCCTCGTGATCAAGGGCAGCTTCCGCATGAAGTTCCGCGACCGCGACGTCGATCTTGCGGCAGGCCAAATGATCGTCGTGCCCAAGGGCGTCGAACATTGCCCGACGGCCGCGGAAGAATGCGAGATCATGCTGTTCGAGCGTGCTGGTGTGGTGAATACCGGCGATGCCGCCCCAAACAGACTGACCAATCCCATCGAACGAATCTGATCCGAAAGGTACACGGACATGCCCGACCAAAATTTCGATCTGATCGTCGTCGGCGGCGGGCCGGGGGGCTATGTCGCGGCCATCCGGGCGGCCCAGCTCAAGATGAACGTCGCCCTCGTCGAAGCGCAGCATCTGGGCGGCATCTGCCTCAATTGGGGCTGCATCCCGACCAAAGCGCTGCTGCGCTCGTCGGAGATCTATTCGCTGATGCACCATCTCGATGCGTTCGGCCTGTCCGCCGACAATGTGCGCTTCGACGTCGCCAAGGTCGTCGCACGGTCGCGCAAGGTGGCGAGCCAGCTCTCGGGCGGTGTCAAGCATCTGCTCAAGAAAAACAAAGTCACCGTCTTCGACGGCTTCGGCAAACTCAACGGCGTCGCCGCCGGCGGTTTGCGCAAGATCGCGGTCGCCAAAGACGGAAAGCCGGTGTCCGACCTTGTCGCCAAAAACGTGATTCTTGCGACCGGTGCGCGCGCGCGCGTGGTGCCGGGCCTCGAGCCCGACGGTAAGATCGTGTGGACCTACAAAGAAGCGATGGTGCCGCCCGCGATGCCGAAATCCTTGGTCGTCGTCGGCTCGGGTGCGATCGGCATCGAGTTCGCGTCGTTCTATCGCGCGATGGGGGCCGAGGTGACGGTCGTGGAAATGATGGACCGCGTGCTGCCCGTGGAAGACGAAGAGATCAGCGCGTTTGCGCGCAAATCCTTCGAGAAGCAGGGCATGAAGATTCTGACCTCTGCAACCGTCAAGGGCGTGAAGAAGGGTTCCGACAACGCGACAGTCACGGTCGAGGTTGTCGGCAAGACGCAGGAAATCACGGTCGAACGTGTAATCTCGGCGGTCGGCATTGTCGGCAACGTCGAAAATCTCGGGCTCGAAGGCACGAAGGTCAAGGTCGATCGCACCCATGTGGTGATCGATCCTTATTGCGCCACGGGCGAGCCGGGCGTTTACGCGATCGGCGATCTTGCGGGCGCACCGTGGCTTGCGCACAAGGCGAGCCACGAGGGCGTTTTGTGCGTCGAGAAGATCGCGGGCGTCAAAGGCGTGCATCCGCTCAACGTCACCAATATTCCGGGCTGCACCTATTGCACGCCGCAGGTGGCGTCGGTGGGCGTGACCGAGAAGAAGGCCAAGGAACTCGGCCATACCGTCAAGGTCGGGCGCTTTCCGTTCATCGGCAACGGCAAGGCGATCGCGTTGGGCGAGCCCGAGGGCATGGTCAAAACCGTGTTCGACGCGAAGACCGGCGAGTTGCTGGGTGCGCACATGATCGGCGCCGAGGTGACCGAACTCATCCAGGGCTACGGCATTGCCAAGACGCTCGAGACGACCGAGGCGGACCTGATGCACACGGTCTTCCCGCATCCGACCCTGTCGGAAATGATGCATGAGAGCGTCCTTGACGCCTATGGGCGCGCGGTCCATTTCTAGGGGTATGGACAGCACCACGACCGTCAAGCCGCGCCATCCCGAGAAGGCCCATCGCCCGGACAATCCGGTGCGCGTGGGCAAGCCCGAGTGGATCCGCGTCAAGGCGCCGACCTCGCCGGAATATGCCGAGACCAAGCGCATCGTGCGCGAGCGCGGCCTCGTGACCGTGTGCGAAGAGGCCGCGTGCCCGAATATCGGCGAGTGCTGGAAGAAAAAGCACGCGACGATGATGATCCTGGGTGCCGTATGCACGCGCGCTTGCAGCTTCTGCAACGTCGCGACCGGCATGCCCGACAAGCTCGATCCGCACGAGCCCGAGAAGGTGGCGGACGCCGCCGCCGCCATGGGTCTCCAGCATGTCGTGATCACGTCGGTCGACCGCGACGATCTCGACGACGGCGGGGCCGAACATTTCGCGCGCGTGATCCGCGCTTTGCGCGAACGCTGCCCCGGCACGACGATTGAGGTGCTCACGCCCGACTTTCTGCGCAAAGAGGGTGCGCTTGAAATCGTCGTGGCGGCGAAGCCCGACGTGTTCAACCACAATCTCGAAACCGTGCCGCGCCTCTATCCGACGATCCGGCCGGGAGCGCGCTATTTCCATTCGCTGCGGCTGCTGCAGCGCGTAAAGGAACTCGACCCGACCTTGTTCACGAAGTCCGGCCTCATGGTGGGTTTGGGCGAAAACCGGCTTGAGATCATGCAGGTGATGGACGATATGCGCTCGGCCGACATCGATTTTCTCACCATCGGCCAGTATCTGCAGCCTACACCGAAGCACGCCGCTCTCGACCGGTTCGTCACACCCGCCGAATTCGACGAATACGCCGCGACTGCCAAGGCCAAGGGTTTCTTGCTCGTGGCGTCGAGCCCGCTCACGCGCTCGTCCTACCATGCCGACCGCGATTTTGCGGCCCTGCGCGCGGCCCGCGAAGCCAAGCTCGCAGCACAGCGCTGACGCAACGCTTCGCCGCCGCTTGCCATGCCGACCCACGCCGAAAAACGCGCGATGCCCTACACGCCCGAACAATTGTTCGAGCTCGTGCAGCGCGTCGACCGCTATCCGGAGTTTCTCCCCTGGTGCATCGCGGCACGCTTGAAGGGCCAGGAGAGCAACGTCGCGATCTGGGATCTCGTGATCGGCTTTAAGATGATCCGCGAGCGCTTCACGAGTCGCGTCACCTTGCAGCCGCCGGCGCCCGATCTGCATCCGCGCATCGACGTTTCCTACGCCGACGGGCCGTTCCGCTATCTCAACAACCACTGGATTTTCGAGCGCCAAGCGGACGGCACGACCGTGATCGACTTTTTCGTCGATTTCGAGTTCCGCTCGAAGCTGTTGCAGTCCATCATGGGCGTGCTGTTCAACGAGGCAGTCAAGCGCATGGTCGCGGCTTTCGAGACGCGCGCGCGCGCGCTTTACGCCTCAGACGCAACGGAGCCGAAATGAGCGGAGCGATCGAACTTCTGCTGACCACCAGCCCGCACGATATCGGCGCGTTCGAGGTGCGTCGTGCTTTGCCCAAGCGCGAGCGGCGGCATATCGGTCCGTTCGTGTTCTTCGACCATCTGGGGCCGGCGAAGCTCGCGCCCGGAAACGGCATGGATGTGCGCCCGCATCCGCATATCGGGCTTGCGACGGTGACGTACCTGTTCGACGGCGAAATCATGCACCGAGATTCGCTGGGCTATGTGCAAGCGATCCAGCCGGGCGCGCTGAACTGGATGGTGGCGGGGCGCGGCATTGTGCATTCCGAGCGCACGGCCGCCGACAAGCGCGACGGCAGCCTTACCATGCACGGCATCCAGACCTGGGTTGCGTTGCCGCCCGATTTCGAAGAATGCGAGCCGAGCTTCGCGCACCATCCGGCCGCGACCCTGCCGACGACAACGCATGACGGCGTATGGCTCAAATGCATTCTGGGAGAGGCATACGGCCTCAAAGCACCCGTCGCCGACCCGTGGCCGATTTTCTATCTGCATGCCGAATTCCCGGCAGGCTCGGCTTTGGCGCTGCCCGCGAACTATGCCGAGCGCGGCGCCTATGTCGTATCGGGTGCGCTGGAAGTGGACGGGACCACGATCGAGCCCGGCACGCTCGCCGTATTCAAAGAGGGCGCGGATGTGACCTTGCGCGCGAGCACGGCCACGCGCGCGATGCTGCTGGGCGGTGCAACCTTGCCGGGCGAGCGCACAATCTGGTGGAATTTCGTGTCGTCCGATAAAGCACGCATGGCCAAAGCCAAGGCCGACTGGAAAGTCGGAAATTTTCCGAAGGTTCCCGGCGAAACTGAATTCATACCGCTGCCGGAGTAGGCGCGGAGCTTACGGCTTCGTCGCTCCGTCGAGCAGCAGTTCCAATGCGAACTCGACGGCGAGCTTGCGCACCATGGCGCGGTCGCCGCCGAAGATGCGGTGCGTCGTCTGCGTGGCGCGCGCTTTGCGGGCGAGGCCGAAATGCACGAGGCCGACGGGCTTTTCGAGCGAGCCGCCGCCGGGACCGGCAATGCCTGTGATCGACACCGCCATATCGGCATGGCTGCGCGCCAATGCACCTTCGGCCATTGCGCGCGCGACGGGTTCGCTCACGGCACCGAACGCGCGCAGCAAAGCGGGCGAGACGGCCAGCATCTCTTCTTTGGCTTCATTCGAGTAGGTCACGAAGCCGCGTTCGACGATTTCGGACGAGCCCGGCACTTCGGTCAAAGCGGCGGCGACGAGGCCGCCCGTGCAGGATTCGGCCGTCACGACCTTGAGCTTTGCGCGCCTGCACGCCGCCAACACGTCGAATGCTGCACCGATGACGGCTTGTTTATCCAAGCAAGACTCCCAGCACCCAAACCGCAGCGGCTGACCACAAGGCGGCAAACAGATCGTCGAGCATCACGCCCAGGCCGCCGCCGACATTGCGGTCGGCCCAATTGGCGGGATAGGGCTTCACAATGTCGGCAATCCGAAATAGCACGAAGGCAGCAAGCCAGCCCAGCGGCGTGAAAGGGGCGGCCAGCAGCGTGAGCCACATGCCCGCCACCTCGTCGATCACGATGAAGCCAGGGTCCTGCACATTCGTGTTCGCAACCACGCGCTCGCTTGCCCACACGCCCAATGCCGATACGGCAACCGTGCCCGCCGCGAGTGCGATCCAGCCGCCCACGAGCCAAAGCCCGTACGCGAAGGGCAGGGCGGCGAGGCTACCCCACGTGCCCGACGCAAACGGGATCAGCCCCGAGCCGAACCAAGTCGCGGCCAAGGTCGCGGGATCGCGCAAGGTGAGGCCTGGCGGCAAGCGCCCGTAGGTGAATTGGAGTTTCATGTGAACGGCAGGGTGATCGTGGCGGCGGCTTGGGCTGCAATGCCTTCGCCGCGCCCGATGAAGCCGAGCCCTTCGGTCGTCGTGGCTTTGACCGACACGCGCGTCTCGGGCACGCCCAGCAGCTGCGCCAGGCTTGCGCGCAAGGCAGCGCGATGCGGGCCGACCTTCGGGCGCTCGCACACGATCGTTACGTCGACATGGCGGATCGCACCGCCGCGCGCTGCGACGAGGCTTGCGGCATGGCGCAGGAACTGGCTCGAAGCCGCCCCCTTCCAGCGCATGTCGCTTGGAGGGAAATGCGATCCGATGTCGCCGTCGCCGAGGGCGCCCAGGATCGCATCGACAAGCGCGTGGATCGCCACGTCGGCATCCGAATGGCCGACGAGCGCTTGGTCGAACGGCAGCTTCACGCCGCACAGCCACACGCCGTCGCCGGGCCCGAGGCGGTGCACGTCGAAGCCGGTGCCCACACGCAGATCGGCAAGTGCCGACTGGCGCTGGGTTTGGGCACGCGCCAAATCGGCCTCCGTCGTGATCTTGAAATTGGCTTCCGCCGCTTCGACCACGGCAACCATCCCGCCGGCCGCGCGCAGGACGGCGGCATCGTCGGTTAGCGCTTGGCCAACGGTTCTGCGATGGGCCGCAAGAATATCGGCATAACGGAAGGCTTGCGGCGTTTGCGCGCGCCATAGGTGCTCGCGCGGCACGAGCGTGTCGAGCGCACCGTCGGTCGCACGCCACAGCGTATCGACCACGGGGACGGCCGCGATCGCACCGGGTGCCGCGTCGAGGGCGGCGATCAGGCGATCGACGAGATCGGCGGTGGCGAAGGGGCGCGCGGCATCGTGGATCAGCACTTTGGCAGGCGGCTGTGCGGCGAGGCTCTCGAGCCCGTTCAGCACCGAGGCTTGGCGCGTCGCCCCGCCCAGGACCGGCGGCAGCAGGGCGAGCCCGACAGTTGCTGCCTTGTAGTGTGCTTCGTCGTCCGCACCGGTCACCACGCGGATCGCATCGATGCGCGGATGGGAAGCGAAGATTTCGAGCGTTCGGCGAAGTACGGGTGCGCCCTCCAGATCGCGATATTGTTTGGGCACGGGCCCGCCTAGGCGCGTGCCGCGTCCGGCGGCGACGATGAGGGCGATGCAGTCAGGTTCGGATGTCGGATTGGCCATTGTGCGCTTTGTCGAAGTCCGTATGCTGTCGCGCAATCTAGCAGCCCGCACGCCAAGAGGCACGTCCCATGCCCGCCTATGTGATCGCCGACATTGAGGTTTCCGATCCCGCCAAGTACGAAGGCTACCGCGCGCTGTCGCCCGGCGCCATTGCGGCCTATGGCGGGCGCTTCCTGTCGCGCGGCGGCAATATGCAGGTGCTCGAAGGCAATTGGGCGCCGTCGCGTGTGGTGGTCGTCGAATTTTCGACCGCCGGACAGGCGCAAAAATTCTACGATTCGCCCGAGTACCGGGCCGCACGCGCGGCGCGCGCGGGTGCCACAAACCGTTTCAATATGATTGTGGTCGAAGGCGTCTAGTCGGCGCTAGACTCGTGCGCACGATGGACATGCAGTTCCTCCTCTCGCTGGCGGCGATGGCGGCCTTGTTGCCGGTCGGGTTCGTGCGCCACGACGACGACGCCCCCGCCTTGCCGTTTTGGCTTGCGATGGCTGTGGGCATTGCGGGGCCAGGCGTGTGGATTGCCGACAATATCGGCGACGGCTGGCGCACCGGGCTTGCCGCCACCTTGTGGGTCGCGGTGTTCGCCAGCATGCTGCTGTTTGCAGGCCTCGTGCGGCTCGAGCGCACGGCAATGCGCCTCACGGCGCTATTGATTCCCTATCTGCTCTCGCTCGCGGCACTCGCGACGATTTGGCAGCATGCACCGGCGCGCCCCTTGCTCGGCAACGAGCCCGAGGCGTGGCTCATCTCGCATATTCTGATGGCGGTTGCCGCCTATGGCTTGCTGACATTGGCGGCCGTCGCAGGGCTCGGCGTCTTTCTGCAGGAGCGCGCGTTGCGCCTCAAACGCCCGACCGAATTCACGCGCAGCCTGCCGTCGGTTGCAGCCGGCGAGGGGCTGCTCGTGCGGCTTTTGATCGCAAGCGGCATGGTGCTGGCCTTTGCCCTCGTCTCGGGCTTCACGGTTTCGTGGCTCATACAAGGCCAGATGATCGTGCCCGACCACAAAACATTGTTGTCGCTGGCGACCTTCCTGGCGATCGCCGTGCTCGTCGTGGTGCACTACCGCGGCGGTTTGTCGGGTCGCCGGGCCGCGCGGTACGTGCTTTTTGCCTATTTGTTGCTCACACTTGCATACCCGGGTGTGAAATTTGTGACCGATGTCTTGATCGGTTAAATTTGTTATTGCACTGCAATAAATTCTCGGGACGCGCCCCTGGATACCGGTGCGTAAGTGCTGTTGCGCCGCAGCGAATCGCGTTTGCAGATCGGCTCTTGCCAGGGACGGGTACGTGCGGTAAAACGACCATTCCTTAGCCACAGCCGCGAGCAGCCTATTTTATGAGCATTTCGATTGGGCCTATTCTCCTCGAGGCGCCGGTGGTTTTGGCCCCGCTCAGCGGCATCTCAGATTTGCCGTTTCGGCGTCTGGTCAAGCGCCACGGGGCGGGGCTGGTGGTTTCGGAGATGATCGCAAGCCAAGCGATGATCCGCGAAAACCGCCAATCGCTGCTGATGACGCGCTCGGTGCCCGAAGAGTTTCCGATGGCAGTGCAGCTGGCGGGCTGCGAGCCCGCCGTGATGGCCGAGGCCGCCAAGCTCAACGAAGATCGTGGGGCGGCCCTTATCGACATCAATTTCGGCTGCCCTGTCAAAAAGGTCGTGAACGGCCATGCCGGCTCGGCGTTGATGCGCGACGAAATCCAGGCCGCGCGCATTCTCGAAGCGACGGTCAAGGCCGTCAAAGTGCCGGTCACGCTCAAAATGCGACTGGGCTGGGACGCCAATTCGAAAAACGCGCCGCAGCTCGCGAAAATCGCCCAAGAATGCGGCATCAAGTCGCTCGCCATCCATGGCCGCACGCGCCAGCAATTCTACGAAGGTAAGGCCGACTGGGCGTGGATCCGCAACGTGAAGCAGGCGGTGTCGATCCCGGTCTTCGCGAACGGCGACATCGTGCGCTACGACGATGCGGCGGCGGCACTCGCACAATCGGGTGCCGACGGCGTCATGATCGGGCGCGGGGCGTGCGGGCGGCCCTGGTTCCCGGCCAACGTGATCCATTTTCTTGCCACGGGCGAGCGCCTGCCCGATCCCTCGGCCGAAACACAGATGGCGATCGTGCTGGCGCACTACGAAGACATGCTCGTGCATTACGGCGCCGAGACCGGCATGCGCATGGCGCGCAAGCATTTGGGCTGGTACGCGCGCGGCTTTCCGGGGGCGGCCGAATTCCGCGGCAAAGTCATGACGCTCGGCTCGCCCGACGCCGTCAAAGACTTGATCCGCGCCGTGTGGGGCCGTGCCATCGAAGCAGGCTACGTGCCGCCGCTCGACGGCGGGGCGGCAAGCGATCTCAAGGAGGCGGCATAAATGGCGCGTCCGTTTTCCAAAAGCGAACGCCTCGCGGCGCGCGGGGCATTGCAGGTCGGCATCGGCGATCTGGGGGCCGTTCTCGGCGCCATCACAGACGTGATCGCCGTGCTTGATGCCGACCGCGTGCTGCGCTACGTGAACCCGGCGGCCGAGAATTTCTTCGAACTCGGGGCCGGCATGATGTTGGGCCGCCGTCTCTCGGATTTTCTGCCCGACGACGGCCCGATTTTCGGCACGATCGACCAGGCCCGCCAATACGGCGCCAGCGTCTCGGACGAAGAAGTGCTGATCGACACGCCGCGCATCGGCAAGCATCTGGTGTCGGTGCGCGCGGCTTCGATGTCGGATGGCGACATCGAAGGGCTTGTGGTGCTGACGATCCAGTTGCGCACTATCGCGCGCAAGATCGGCCGCCAGCTCGTGCATCGCAACGCCGCGCGCTCGGTGGGGGCGATGGCTTCGATGCTGGCGCACGAGGTCAAGAACCCGCTCTCCGGCATACGCGGGGCGGCCCAGCTGCTTGAGCAGACGGCGCAGCCCCAAGACCGCGAACTCACGCGCCTCATCTGCGACGAGGCCGACCGCATTCGCGCCCTTGTCGACCGCATGGAGATTTTCAGCGACGGCCTGCCGCTCGATCTGATGCCGGTCAATATCCACCGCGTGCTGGGCCATGTGCGCATGCTGGCGCAAAACGGTTTTGGCCGGCATGTGCGCTTCGTCGAGACCTACGATCCGTCGCTGCCGCCAGTGCTGGGCGATCACGGCCAGTTGATCCAGATTTTCCTGAACCTCGTCAAAAACGCGGTCGAAGCCTGTCCGCGCCAGGGCGGCGAGGTCACCTTGTCGACGGCGTTCCAGCAGGGTGTGCGTTTTGCCGTGCCCGGTGTGGGCCAACGCGTGCCGCTGCCGCTTGTCGTGACCGTCCAGGACAATGGCGACGGCATCCCGGACGAAATCCGCCCGCATCTGTTCGAACCGTTCATAACGACCAAAAAGAATGGAACTGGCCTGGGACTTGCTTTGGTTGCCAAAATCGTTGGCGACCATGGGGGAGTCATCGAATTCGACAGCCAGCCGCGACGGACCTCGTTTCGCGTCCGGCTGTCGGTCGCGAGCGGCGAGCAGGCGTTCGGCGATCGGTTCCAAGACGCGGGTGCGGAGAGGTAAAAGGTCCCTATGGCTCAAGCCACCATTCTGGTCGCCGACGACGACAAGGCGATTCGGACTGTGCTGAACCAGGCGCTTGGGCGTCTGGGCTACGATGTGCGCTTGACCGGCCATGCAGCGCAGCTTTGGAAGTGGGTCGCGGACGGCGACGGCGATCTCGTGATCACCGACGTCGTGATGCCCGACGAAAACGGCCTCGATCTGGTGCCGCGCATCCGCAAGGTGCGCCCCGATCTGCGCGTGATCGTGATGAGCGCCCAGAACACGCTTCTAACCGCGATCAAAGCGACCGAGCGCGGCGCTTTCGAGTATCTGCCCAAGCCCTTCGACCTCAAGGAGCTCGTTTCGGTCGTCGAACGCGCGCTCACGGCCCCCAAAGCGCCGGTCGTCTACGACGGCGATCCCGACGAGCCCGACGAAAAACTGCCGCTGATCGGCCGCTCGGCGGCGATGCAGGAAATCTACCGCGTGCTCGCACGCCTGATGGCGACGGACTTGACCGTGATGATCAACGGCGAGTCCGGGACGGGCAAAGAGCTCGTCGCCCGGGCGCTGCACGATTACGGCAAGCGGCGCAACGGGCCATTCGTGGCCCTCAACATGGCTGCGATCCCGCGCGAACTCATCGAGAGCGAATTGTTCGGCCACGAGAAAGGCGCATTCACCGGCGCCACGTCGCGCTATGCGGGCCGCTTCGAGCAGAGCCAGGGCGGCACGCTGTTCCTCGACGAGATCGGCGATATGCCGCTCGAAGCGCAGACGCGGCTGCTGCGCGTGCTGCAGGAGGGCGAATACACGACCGTGGGTGGGCGCACGCGCATCCGCGCCGACGTGCGCATCGTCGCGGCCACGCACCGAGATCTGCGCCTGCTCGTGCGCCAGGGTCTGTTCCGCGAAGACCTCTATTATCGGCTCAACGTCGTGCCGATCCGGCTGCCGCCATTGCGTGAGCGCGCGGACGACGTGCCGCTGCTCGTGCGCCATTTCCTGCAAACCACGGCGACCGAAGGCTTGCCGGTCAAGACGATCGACGCGACCGCGATGGAGCGCTTGAAGCAGCATCGCTGGCCCGGCAACGTGCGCGAGCTCGAAAACCTCATTCGCCGCCTCACAGCCCTCTATTCGCAGGAAGTGATCGGCATCGACATCGTCGAGAGCGAGCTCGCGGAGGCGGGGCCGGCACCGGTCGCCGAGACGGCGGCCAGCGACGAGTCGCTGGGAACGGCCGTGGATCGCCATCTCAAAGCCTATTTTGCCGCGCACAAAGACGGGCTGCCGCCGATCGGCGTCTACGACCGCATCGTGCGTGAGGTCGAACGCCCGCTTCTGTCGCTGACCTTGATCGCCACGCGCGGCAACCAGATCAAGGCCGCCCAGCTTCTCGGACTCAATCGCAATACGCTGCGCAAGAAAATCCGCGAATTGGACATCCAAGTCGTCCGCGGCCTAAAATAAGCCCCGAAGCGCATCGGCAACGCGCCGCATCCTCGGCCGTCGGCCCTGGTTTTTTGCGTGGCCTTTTTTTGGCGTCGAAATGGCTGAATTGAGATCCCACGAAACATCGGCATCCGCCGACCCGCCGCTGCAGCGTCTGCTGAGCTGGGCGGTGCGCGTCGGCCTCACGCGCAAATTCGCATTTTTGCTCGTCGCATTGTCGGTTTTGGCCGGGGTGGTCACCTATCTCGTGATCACGGGCGCCGAAGGGCCCGATCCGCGTACGCTTGTATGGCTGCTGCTGGCCAATCTCGTGCTGCTGCTCGCACTTGCCACGGTCATCGCGCGCGAGATCGTGCGGCTGTGGCTGCAGCGCCGGCGCGGCGAGGCCGGCGCGCGTTTGCATGTGCAGCTCGTCGTGCTGTTTGCGGCCCTTGCCGGGGCGCCTGCCGCGGTCATGGCGGTGGCGACCGTGCTGTTCTTCAATCTCGGCGTCCAGGCGTGGTTCGCCGATCCGGTGCGCGATGCGCTGGGCCAGTCGCTTGCCGTCGTCGAGGCGTATCTCGAGGAGCATCGCAACAATATCCGCGGCGACATTCTGGCGATGGGCAACGATCTGTCGCGCGCGGGCTCGCTCGTGCTGGCCGAACCCGACGAAATCCAGGCGTTGATCGATTCTCAAACGCAAGTGCGTTCGCTCAGCGAATCGGTCGTGTTCGACGGCCGCGGTCGCGTCTACGCGCGCAACGGTTTCACGCTGCAGCTCGCCGTACCTTTCTGGGGCCTCGACCGCGCCCGCGCGGGCGAGGTGGTGGTGTTCGCGCCCGAAGAAAACGCCGAAAACGCAAGCCGCAGCGACCGCGTGCGCGCGCTCGCCCGCCTCGACGGTTTCGACGACACGTTTCTGCTCGTCGGGCGCTTCGTCGATCCCAGCGTCGTTGCGCATGTCGACAGCACACGCGCGGCCGTGCAGATTTACCAGTCGCTTGAGGCCAAGCGTTCGGGCTTCCAGATTACCTTTGCCGTGATCTTCGTCGTGGTGGCCTTGCTGCTGCTGCTCGCCGCGATCTGGATGGGGATCGCTATTGCCAACCGTGTTGCGCGGCCGGTCGGTGCTTTGATCGGTGCGACCCAGCGCGTGCGCGACGGCGATCTTTCGGTGCGCGTCGAAGAGGGTGCCCGCGATGACGATCTCGGCTCCTTGTCGCGGGCCTTCAACCGCATGACCGCGCAGTTGGGCGCCCAGCGCGCCGAACTCGTCGACGCCAACCGCCAGATCGAATATCGCCGCCGCTTCACCGAGGCGGTGCTTGCGAGCGTGTCGGCCGGCGTGGTTGCACTCGATGCGCGCGGCCAGATCGACCTGCCGAACCGGTCGGCCTCGCAACTGCTCGATGCCGATCTCGACGCCGCGATCGGCACCCCACTCGCGGCCCGCGTACCTGAGTTTGCGCCCCTTCTCGATGCGGCGATCGCCAATCCCGACCGGCCGGCGCAAGGGACCGTGCAGCTCGTGCGCGGCGGTCGCAAGCGCACTTTCGTGGTGCGCGTGGCGCGCGCCCAGCTCGACGACGGGGCGGCCGGGCTTGTCGCGACCTTCGACGATGTGAGCGAACTCGAGACCGCCCAGCGCACGGCGGCCTGGGCCGACGTCGCACGGCGCATCGCGCATGAGATCAAGAACCCGCTGACGCCGATCCAGCTTTCGGCCGAGCGGCTGCAGCGCAAATATCTGGCCGAAATCAAAAGCGACCCCGACACGTTCCGGCTGTGCATCGAGACCATCGTGCGCCAGGTCGAAGACATCGGCCGCATGGTCGACGAGTTCGCGTCGTTCGCGCGCATGCCGGCCCCGCGCATGCGCAGCGAAGATCTCAGCGATCTCGTGCGCCGCACGGTGCTGCTGCAGTCGAACGCGCACAGCGAAGCCGTGTTCGAGGTCGATCTGCCGCCGGGTCGCTTGGCCCTCAAGCTCGATGCGGGCTTGATCGGCCAGGCTTTGACGAACCTGCTCCAGAACGCGCTCGACGCGATCGCCGGGCGCGAGGGCACGGACCTGCCGGCCCCGCACGTTGCGGTGCGCGTGGTGCGCGACGCGCAAGGGCGCTTCTGCCTGTCGGTCGCCGACAACGGCAAGGGCCTGCCGACGGCCGACCGCCATCGCCTGACCGAGCCTTACATGACGACGCGCGCCAAGGGCACGGGGCTTGGGCTTGCGATCGTCAAAAAGGTCATGGAAGACCATGGCGGGACGTTGATCTTGGGCGACCGGCCAGGCGGCGGGGCGATCGTAACGCTGGTATTCCCCTCTGCGGTGCAGACGGATAGTATTGCGCCCGTAGACTCGTCCGCCGCGTCGCCTCCCGTATCGAAGACGGCGGTTTCCTAGATTTCACGAAGGACAGTGGCCCCGACCAAGGGTCCCCTCGAAAATGGCGCACGACATACTCATCGTCGACGACGAGGCCGACATCCGGATGCTGATCGCAGGCATCCTGGAAGACGACGGCCATCAGACGCGCAATGCCGCCAACAGCACGGCGGCCCTCGAAGCGATGCGCGCGCGCCGGCCGAGCCTTGTGATTCTCGACGTGTGGCTGCAGGGCAGTGCGCTCGACGGCCTCGAAGTGCTCGACGTCGTCAAGCGCGAGCACCCGGATGTGCCGGTCGTGATCATCAGCGGCCACGGCAACATCGAGATGGCGATCGGCGCCATAAGGCGCGGTGCCTACGACTTCATCGAAAAGCCGTTCAAGGCCGACCGGCTGCTGCTCATCGTGCAGCGCGCCCTCGAGAGTGCGAGCCTGCGACGCGAGAATGAAGAGCTCAAGCTGCGTGCGGGCGACCCGGCCGCCATCGTCGGCCGCTCGACCGCAATCAACCAAGTGCGCACGCAGCTCGAGCGCGTTGCACCCACGGGCAGCCGCGTGCTGCTGCAGGGCCCAGCCGGGGCGGGCAAGGAGTCGGCCGCCCGGCTCGTCCATGCGCTGTCCAAGCGTGCGGACGGCCCGTTCGTCGCGGTCAATTGCGCAAGCCTGCGGCCGAACGCGATGGAAATCGAGATGTTCGGCATCGAGCCGGGCTCGGCTGTCGATGCGGCGGACGCACCCTTGCCCAAGGTCGGCCTGTTCGAAAAGGCGCACAACGGCACGCTTTATTTGGACGAAGTCGCCGACATGCCGCTCGAAACGCAAGGCAAGATCGTGCGCATGCTGCAGGAGCAGAGTTTCGAGCGCGTGGGCGGGCGCGCGCGCGTGCAGGTCGATGTGCGCGTGATTGCTTCGTCGAGCCGCGATCTGATGCGCGAGATCCAGGAAGGCCGCTTCCGCGAGGATCTGTTCTACCGCCTCAACGTCGTGCCGATCCGCATTCCGGCCCTCAAAGAGCGGCGCGAAGACATCCCCGACCTCGTGCTGCATTTCATGGCGCGTGCCGCAGCTGCCACGGGCATGAACCCGCGCGGCGTCGCCGACGACGCGATCGCCACGCTGCAGACGCACGAATGGCCCGGCAATATCCGCCAGCTGCGCAATGTTGTCGAATGGCTGCTGATCATGGCGCCGGGCGACGCCGGACAGCCGATCCGCTCGGAAAACCTGCCGCCCGATCTGGGTGCCGCCGTGCCGAGCGCTTTGCGCGGCGAGAGCGGGGCCGAGATCATGGGGCTGCCGCTGCGCGAGGCGCGCGAATTGTTCGAGCGCCAGTATTTGATCGCCCAGGTCACGCGCTTCGGCGGCAATATATCTCGCACTGCCAATTTCGTCGGCATGGAACGCTCGGCCCTCCATCGCAAGCTCAAAGTGCTGGGCGTGCACGGCGTCGACCGCGACCGCGGGCCGTCGCTGGATTCCTGATAAGCCGGATTGCTGAAAAGATCGGGGGATTTCAATGTCGCGCATCGCCTATGTGAATGGCCGCTACGTGCCGCATGCGCAGGCGCGCGTGCATATCGATGACCGCGGCTACCAGTTCGGCGACGGCATCTACGAAGTCTGCGCCGTGCGCGGCGGGCACATGATCGACAATGTGCCGCATCTCGACCGGCTCGAGCGCTCGTTGCGCGAGATGGCGATGGCGATGCCGATGTCGCGTGCGGCTCTCGAATGCGTGATGCGCGAAACGATCCGGCGCAATCTCGTGCGCGACGGTATTGTGTATCTGCAGATGACGCGCGGCGTTGCCCCGCGCGACCACGCGTTCCCCAAGCATCCCAAGACGCAGATCGTGGTGACCGCGCGCAACGCCAAGCCGCATACGACCGCAATGATCGAAGACGGCGTCAAGGCGATCGTGCAGCCCGACATTCGTTGGGGGCGATGCGACATCAAAACGATCTCGCTGCTGCCCAACTGCATCGCAAAACAAGCCGCGCGCGTTGCGGGTGCTTACGAGGCGATCCTCGTCGACGAAAACGGCGTGGTGACCGAGGGCAGCTCATCCAATGCCTGGATCGTCACGCCGGAAGGCAAACTCGTCACGCGTCCGCCGTCCAACGACATTCAGAACGGCATCACGCGCCTCGAGATCATCAAGATCGCCAAAGAGCTCGGCCTTGCTTTCGAGGAGCGCGCCTTCACGCTCGAGGAAATGCGCCGGGCGCGCGAGGCGTTCGTGACCTCGGCCTCGTCCTTCGCGATGCCTGTCACGCAGCTCGACGAAGCGCCCATCGCCAACGGGAAGCCCGGCACGTTGGCGCTGCGGCTGCGCGCGGCCTATGTGGCGCACATGGACCGGCAGGCTGGCGCTGCATGAGCGCTGGCCTCGCTCGGCCGCGCGCGGTTCTGTTCGATTGGGACAACACGCTCGTCGATAGCTGGGAGACGCTGCGCGTCGCCATCAATGCCGCCCTGGTCGCGTTCGGCCAAGCGCCGTGGACGATCGACGAAACGCGCCAGCGCGTGCGCCGCTCGCTGCGCGATTCGTTTCCCGAGCTTTTCGGCGACGATTGGCAGCAGGCGCGCGACGTCTTCTACAAAACCTTCGAGGCTGAGCATCTCAAGACGGTAACGGCCCTGCCGGGGGCGGCTGCTTTGGTCGCCGAGCTTGCCGCCCAAGTGCCGCTCGGCGTGGTCTCCAACAAACACGGTAACTTGCTGCGGCGCGAGGCGGCGCATCTCGGCTGGTCGGGCTATTTCCGCAGCCTCGTGGGGGCGACCGACGCGCCGCGCGACAAGCCCGACCGCGCCCCGGTCGATCAGGCGCTGGCCGATCTCGCCGCAAGCGGTATCAAGGCACCGCAGAACCAAGATGTTTGGTTTGTCGGCGATACGGCGCTTGATATGCAGACTGCGCATGCGGCAGGCTGTGTCCCAGTCCTTTTTGGCGCAGGCCATGGCGAGGACGCGGCTTTGGCCGCTTATCCGCCGCGGTTTTGCGTCGAAACCTTGGACGATTTGGGACGAGTCTGGCGGGGGCTGCAATTGCCTCGGGATCGCCCTAAATCACTCCCATGATGGCGGCCTGCACCGGGATTTTGGTGCCGGTTTTTGGTCCATCTTCGCACCGTCCGTTGTCGCCAGAGACAGCGGTCGCAAAAACAGAAGGGCACCGATTATGTCCGCCGAAAAATCGCAAAACGTCCAAGACGTTTTCCTGAACCACATCCGCAAGAACAAGACCTCCGTCACGATCTTCCTTGTCAACG
>Ga0315907_10000752_pt1 | contig 45541 bp, 24 predicted proteins | sample LakEriMetagenome_3_FD_203525 | JGI IMG/M metagenome (GOLD analysis project Ga0315907, IMG submission 203525) | Freshwater fungal communities from buoy surface, Lake Erie, Ohio, United States - Buoy 12 MA123 | ecosystem: Environmental > Aquatic > Freshwater > Lake > Lake biofilm | place: USA...
CTCTTGTTCAACAAAAATAATATAAATTCTTATTTTAAACTAATCGTTACCCCGAGTGTGTGAATGATACCAAATACACCGGCAAAACGCGAGCAGTACTCTACGCCTAATGCACTTTTATTCTTACCAACAAGCGCATCTACAGAGAACCCAGCGGTAGGGCCTGTAAGGGCATTAGAACGGTTCTCAGCATCGAAGATTCCATTCTCATACACAAACCCTCCACGAAGATTGAATGCTACTTTCTCCGTTGACATGCCATAGTCTAATCCAATTCTATATTGATCTTTAGAAAATGAATTCGCCTGAAACGCAAGAGCTACATTTAATTTACTTGCATCACTAAAGATGAAATCATAAGACCCACCAATAGAGAGTAAAGACGGTAATTCATACGTAGCAGAACGTTGTTCCAACGATGCAATAAAACCGCTTGAAACATACTCCACTTGATTCGCTAAACCATCTCCTTTAAACTTCATTACCGGACCAACATTCTTTAATGCGATACCAAATTTGATTTGATTCTGCTCACCCGTTACATATCGAATCCCTGCATCGAGTGCAATGCCGTTTGACTTTAAGTTGTAAATACTTTCTGTTACCACCTTAAAGTTAATCCCACCATAAATGGAAGAAGAGAACTTCTTTGCGAAGCCAACATTGAAAATATTTGCACGAGGAGAGAAATATCCGATATTGCCTTCAGGGTTTGCAACCGTCGTAATCGGAACATCGCCGTAATTCATGGATTGAATACTCACCGCAATTACATTGGACTCTCCAACGCGTTGAGCAAAACCTGCTGAATTAAGACTAATTCCGGCGTTACCCATCCAATTCGAATAATTGAATTTGATTTGAGTCTTATCCAAAAATGCTAAGCCAGCGATGTTATTATACTGAGCTTCTAAGCCATTAATAGTAGCTACACCCGCATCACCAATCGCCGAACCACGAGCCCATGGATTCACCAATAGATGGGAAGCACCCGCAGATCCAACACGATCTTCATTTCCAGCAAATGCGGACAAAGAACACGCTGCTGCAAAAATTAAACTATACTTACTAATCGATTTCATGCTATCTATAATTAATGATTAGATTCCTTGATAATCAGGAGTTCTCATACCTCCAAAGAACTTCAATACCACTTCTCCAATTTCCGGCACTTCCACGTGAATGAGATAAACACCACCTGCCACTGGAATCGCTTTGTTATTCGTCAAATCCCAATCCAATGAAGTCACAGGACTATCCTTTTTGAAGGTACGAATCAATTTACCATTCACCGAATAAATCTTAACCGTACATTTTTCTGGAAGATTCGTGATTTTAACTTTTGTTTCAATTCGCGTGCGCTCATAATCCGAGTATGCATAATATGGATTTGGAACCACATTAATCATTTTCAAGGCTTCTTGCAACGCATCATGTGAACCAACCTCTGTGGCTATCTGATCCATTGACCACCCATACATTGGCTTACCACCATTAGCGCCGGTTGCCGTGAAGTTCTTGTACTCTTTGTTAATGCGTAAACGGATTGTAACATCAGTTGACAACAATGATTGTCCTGGCGCCAAGATTGGGTAAGAAATCCATGTCAAGCTTCCGTATAAATCACGCTTCGATTGCGTATTGTTTGCCTCTACCTCAAGGTATTTTTGGTAGGCCACGTTATTAGCATTATCCTCTGATGAACCCGGATTGTACGCTGGGAAATCAAAACTTGAGTTATACCCATTGATTGACTTTTGGTTGTAACTAAACACATAAATAGGATGCATTCCACCCATTAATGGGGTTCCAACGTTACTCACAAAATTCGAAGTTGGATTCCAAACCATGTCTGCTCCGTTTTCACCACCAAGGAATGAGTTCTCTCCAAAGGCCATGTACAAGCGCGCACCGGATTCTAAGTCTACCGCATAGCCTGGGAACCAGCCCATCCCGGTACCCGTACCGTCAGCATTTCCGTTCTTATCTACGCTTGGACTTTTTCTTAATGCGCCAGGATTTGCACCCCCAACATTCAATCCAGCCGTACGACCAAGTTCTACAATCGGACAACGGGTCCACTTGCTCTTATCGCTAGTAATAACGATGTTCACACTTGGCAAGAAGGATATCGATGCATTTTGACGAGACGACCCGTTAAAGGTACCACAATACGCCAACGGCATATAATCCGCTTGATAACCCGTTAATCGGTGCGGAGCAATCGTTCCTTCCAGAATACCCTCGTAGCTTTGATCTGGGTCTACTCCTGCCTCATCCGGATAGTTGCATGGATTTAAGTATACGGGGCCGTCTGGTAAACATTCATATCCTGCATCATTTGGATCTGTTTCTGGCGCATAATCTCCCGAACGAATCCAGTTGGTTGGGAAATAGGCATCATTATCTGGAACGCCCATTAACCAACGTTTGGAAGAATCTCCATAGGTCATAGAAGACTCAATCATATCTGTTGTTTTTGCTGTGATATTACCTGACCCTGATGGGAAATAGTAATTCTCTTGGTGAATCTGAACAGAAATTCCCCACTCTGGAATGATTTGTTCATTGTCACCTGCAATCGTAACATCGGAACTTACAGAATCTTGAATGGTTCCACCTTTCGTATCGTAGCGATAAATCACCCAACTGGCGGTATCTGCCGCATTTCCTGGAGAAGTTGGTGTGTAGTTTCTAAAACGACATTCAAAATAACCACCTTTCAAGTTTAATGGGTCAACCACTTTAATGTTAACAGGGCCTTGGCCTGCAGCATATTCAGGGTCTTCCATAAAACCTGAATTTAAGATGGTATTTAGAGACTCATCTGTAAATTCTAACGAGCGATTACCATTTCCGTATCCATCTAAACGTGTGATTTTTGGCGTGGAACCGTAACTAACTAATTGATAGGTACCATCAGCCTCCGGCATTGGATTGTGCGGAACTGCCGGCGTAGAACTAATTGCAGTACCATCAAAATTCAAGCGAGAGGAAATGTAAGGCATTTTTTGTCCATCTAATAACAATGGATCATTCGGGTCATACTTCTTGAATTCATTGTGCGCATAAGCAACCGCTACATAGTAATATGTTTTGTGGTTAACTAAACGTCGTGCCCCTTGAGCAAATGCATCTTCTGTGATTTGGAAAGAGTGACGGATTCCTTTGTTTTCACCATTTACTTTCTCTACTGGAACTGAAAATCCTAAGGCCTCATCGAATTCAAAATTGATTAATCGAGAAATACTATTCTTGATGTCACATTGAGCCACCAAACGCGCTTTGGTTGGATCCGCGATATCCGAAATCGAAACATCTTGATTCTTTAACTGGAAGATTTGATATCCTTCAAAACGGTATTTTCTGTCTACGGTAGGATCTGGAATATTAATTTCATCAATTTCTTCGTAAGCTTCTTGATAGTTGTTTGAAGAGATCGGGTTTTCAATCATTAAAATCAATTCCTTATCCAACTCTTGAATTGTTAATTTAGGAGCATCTGGCGGAGATAAAATTTTAAAACATGCATCAAACAACGCTTGCGCTTTAGTATCTGCTCGTTTCATCGCATCTACAGATGCCATTAAGGTACCTTCTGTACTACGACCGTAAACTATACCAACAGTAATGTTATTAACGGCACCTGGCTTCAAAGTAAATGGACCAGCTGACTGTACGAAACGACGGTCACCCGCAGGGTTATTGTTTGTTGATTCATCCCATCCATTTGGATAAGCACCAGACATATCAGTACCAGCAGTAGACCAATGCAATGGATCTGATGTTCCAGGGAACATATAATCAGATAGCGTTCCTGGAGTACTTCCTAAACCACCATAATACATTTCTGAGCCATTTGCCCATTGCCCTTCCATGAAGTTATAAAATTCTGCTGCAGGACCTGGGTCATTGTATGGATATGCTGAAGTGGAAGTATAATAGGTAAATCGTCGCATACCAAAACGCTCGTTATCAATAATACCATCCGAATAACCAATACCGATTCCTTTGTAAACGATTCCATTATTAGCTAAGGCATCAACCACTGTAGGAACAACTAAGGATTGTGTTGCGTTATCAAAATACGGACCTGGATTATCGATTCCATCCGCATCTTGATATGGACCTTCGAAGAAGTCACAACCGATCGCTGGCGGATTATCTCCATACCCTAATTTACCTCCATCATTTTCATCGTTAAGGTCTCCATTGTACATATAACCCAATCCACGAGAAACATCACAACCTGCGTAGTCATCTGCATAATTTCCAACATCCGCATCCAAGTACTGAGCGAAGTAGGTATCATACAGTGTTTGCGTACCGCGATTAATTAATTCATAATTATAGAAGGTCATTTTATTCACCTCATCATTGGTTGCGAAAGAGAACGCTTGTGCACGAATCTCCATACCAATTGGGTCTCCATTTGTTTCCGTGTGAATATTTCCTTTATCATTGAAAACCCACCAATGCGTCTCATCACCAAACAAAGAAATTCGACGGTCAAACCCACACTGAATATCGTCACGACCTAGGATATCGTCATACCATGGGTGGTCACCATTATCTGGATTATAATTACCATCCTGATCTCTATCATAATAAGGCGCCAAGAAATAGTCTTGTCCTTTAGATACATCACCATGTGCAGGCCAGTTATAGATTCTATTCAACTCTTCATTAGAAGGTGCTTGCACATCATCACATTCTGTAGTAATCCCTGCTTGGCATTCCCACCAGATATTAAAACGAATCACCTCCGCTTTACGAATCGTATAAAATTGATCGTAAGCAATACACTGATCTGGGTCGATGTTCGCTTCACCGAAATCACGAATAGCTCCATCCCCTACAGGGAACAATGGATTATAATTTCCGGTACCAGGAGTTACCGATAAAGGACCAGGCCAAAAATCGTTTCCTTGACGATAACGCAACGCGGCAAGCTTCAGCTGTCCATTTACGTCCGTTCCACCCATCCAAAGTGCACCAGCAAAAATCGCAAAGCGATTACTTCCTTTTGGAACCTCATAAGCAGCTACACCGTTTTGACGGTTTTGAAACATGGAGCCACCTTGTTCAATTAAGGCACGTACATCATTAAATTCCATGATATATTTAGCCGTAGCGGGGCTACAGTTTGCTTTTGGTTTTCCTGTTGGCTTTTTATTTTTATCGTTTGGTCCATAATATGCCAAGGCATTTGAACCAATGAATACGATTGCGATAAGTGCGGCAAATAATTGCTTTTTCATAACCTTTATGCTATTTATTTTAGAAATCATATTTTATTCCAAGACGAATCGTACGAGGTACACTAATGTTAAACGGATTATTCACCTTCATAGAGTAGTAATCACGAAACGCTTGTTCATCTGTTTGATTTTGGATGGATGTTTGACTAGCAGCTGCTGCTAAATATCCGTCATCATCTGCGTTACCTGTAGCACGGTAAATTGATAGTATATTGAATTGATTAAACAAGTTCGTAGCACGAATATAAATGTTCAAATTGGACACTTTTTCTTTATCCTTGCTTTTCGCATCTTTGGATTTGTGCGTAATGGTAATATTACGATCCAACTGCATGTCTAAACGGTAAGTCCAAGGCATACGTGAGCCATTCACCGTACCACTAATACCTGCATTCAAGTTACCAATACCTTCATCCGTGATGAATGTTTGTGCGGAATATGGATATCCAGAGTTAATGTTAGTAAAGATGTTTAATCCGGTATTTTCTAACACATTGAATCCACCAATTTTTGGTCCGTTATAGTCTTTACCTTCACCATAACGATAGTCAAACGTAATAGCGAACGCATGGCGTTGGTCATAGCTGTAAGGGAAGATATTTCGAAGGTTAGGAATACCTGCGTTTATGAATGCTGCCATAGACGTTGCGTCAGACCCTGTACCATCAGCGAACTGCAAGGTATAGTTTGCAGTCATACGGATATTCCCTGTTTGACGTAAATCGTATGCAATCGTCATCCCTTTAACCGTACCGAAGTCACGGTTACCAAACGTTTTGTAAGACGCTGGGTAAGCCATAAATACATTGATTAACTGCACGTTATTACGTTGTTCGCGGTAGAACGCAGAGATTTTCAATGACGACGTTGGCGACAACACTTGTTGGAATCCTAATTCGTAATCTACCGTAGTTTCTGGCTTAAGATTCGCGTTTGAAATCACTGCACTTCGTGTTTGGATGTATTGGTACTCGTATGGATCAAAACGGAAACCTGAAGTAGGGCGCTTCGTTAAGATGTCATAATGCGCAAAAAACGAAGCTTTTTCAGAAATCGGGAATGAAAAAGCGATTCGAGGCATCACATTAATTTGAGCTTTGTAGTCTTCAAACGCAGAGGCATCGGGTGCAGTTTGCCCTGGATTCAATACCCATGGAGCAATACCTCCAGCGCCTTGAAGTGTTTTCGGATCTTCAACTGTTGTACCCACCGCATTGAACCACTCTGCACCATTTCTAAATCCATTGATTCCAGTTGGGTTTGAAATATCATTAACATAAACGATGTAATCATCGCCCATGCTTTCAGGAATCACCACCCAATTGTACTGACCTGGATCATTAGCTTTTAGTTCTTTTGCTTCTTTCACTGTACGTGCATTAAAGAATAAGTATGGGTCCTTAAGAACTGGTTGATTTGCATCAAATACGTCAACACGAACACCCACGTTAAATACGATGTCTTTAAACGCAAATTTATCCATAACATATCCAGCCATATAGGTAGGTTGGAATGCACCAATAAATCTTTTGTAGTTACCATTCTCATCGAACTCATTAAAGTATTTATTAATGTCTGTTGTCCCTTTAACTTTCTTACCGGTATGATCGAATCCGTAGTAAGAAACAAATGAATTTCCACCGTTCATTAATTCATCTGGAGAGAACATATCAAACTGGAACATGCTAGGGTCATACATATCAATGTCAACATAATCATCTCCAGCGATGTCTAAGTTTAAGGCTTTTCTAACACTGTAATCGAAGAATGACTGGTTGTCGTTATTCAACTGACCACCATATAGTCCGGTTCCTGATTGGCTAGCATATCCTGCATTTAAGCGATCGTAGGTGATTGCTTTAAACGATCCTGAATCTGTAATCACCCCGGACGAATAATCTAGCTCTTCAATGTGGAAATTCATTAACTGACGAGCAATTGACCAAATGGCAACAGGCCCTTGATCTCCGTCAGACCACCCTCGGTCGATTCGTTGTTCGTATTCAAATCCAAGTGAAATGCTGTGATTTCCAATCACTAAGGAACCTGCACCGGTTACACGGAACTGATCGTTTTCAAATTTACCAAAACCATTAGACGGAGAACCGATGTTCGACCAAATACCATAAACGCTTTGTGGAGCATCTCCATTTCTCAAGGCATTACCTTGTTGGATTTGGAACAAGTTTTCATAATGACCAAGCGCATCATCTTGGTAGATGTTATAATACTGTGTAGTAATTGCGGCTAAGGCAGCATTGGTTTCAGAAGGAGAGAATGCAACCTCTAAATCTTTGAATCCGTTATGTTCCCAACGCTGTAAATTATCATTAAATTGATAAGATGGGGTACGACGAGTAGTAAATTTACCCACATGACCATAGTTGAACATATTGTATTGATGCTTTGGATCGTATGAATCACGAAGCGTTTTACTGTAATCAACCATTAAGGTGTAATTCGCTGATTTAATTTTGCTGTTTTTGTTATCGTTAGTAAAACGTTGTGAAATTTTACCATAAACCCGATAGTCTAATCCTTTTGATTCACCGAAATTAGTAAAGTTCAAAAGGGATGCAGCATACGAGTAATTTGAAGCTCTAAAGTAGTTCATAGAACCTCCAAATTGTAAGTTTACCGATGGCCCTGTGTTAACATCAATCTTACCTTGTCCAGAAATCGTGGTATTTCTTGCATTCATTCTCCATGCAACTTTTTCAAAATCTGAATCAGCTGTTGGATTGCCTTCTGCATCTAACGGATTTTGTAAAAACAAGGCATTATGAAAGGTTCCGAAACCAGTAGATGTAGGACGAAGCGGATTCGAAAGCAACTCATCTCTAGTTGATTGCTTAACACGCCATCCTCCACCTGCCAACGGACGATTATCCAATTCATCCGTGAAGTTACCAGAAACAAGGAAACCTAACAAGGGTCGCGTTTTATTACCCGCAGAATCTTTTTGCATCCAAAGTGGTCCAGATAACATTCCTTCAATCAAATTATATCCGAATTTATCAAGCCCAATTACCTTCCCGTCATACCCATTCGGATCTGCACCTTTAAAATAGGCACCAGAAGTTACTGCCTCAATACTACCGAAATAAATAGCCGATGGCCCTCTTGTTGTAACCGAGATAATACCACCTGTCACGTCACCGTAATTTGCTGGAACTCCCCCTGTAATTACCGAGACCTCTTCAAGTGCTGCTTTCGGCAAGTTCGCAGAACCACGAACTTTGATACCATCAATAAAGAAATACGTAGCATCGGAACGAGAACCTCTTACGGATATTTCACCGCTTCCTTCATTGGTGTTAACTCCACCAACCGATTGGGCAACACCAGCGGCAGAACGCACAGGCATTCTTGAGATGTCTTCCCTCCCTAGGACCGCACCTGTTGCTCCTCCATCCTTGTCAATTAAAGGAACTTTATAGCGGGTAACCTTAACTTCATCTTTTTGGAGTTCATTCTCAGGTTTCCCCAAAGTGAGTTTTTCCAAGAAGGTAATTTTATCCGAAGAAATGACAACGCCTTGCTCGAGTGCATCTTGATAACCTTCAATTTTGTTAGTCACCTTTACGTCGTAGGTACCCGGTAAAATGGCATTAATTTGAAATTCTCCATTGTCATCTGTAATGGCATTCCCTTTCATCGAGGTTCCTGACAACAAGTAAACCTTGGCGCTGGGTATTACCTCACCTGATTTTTGATCTTTAACGATCCCTTTAAGGGTTCCCAATCCTGACTGAGCAAACATGTAAGCGCTTGATAACAAAACGCTTAGCACTAATAACTGTAATTTTTTCAGCATATTCTTTCGTATATTTTTGCTAAGAACACATTAAATTTAAGTTGCTAAATATAGAAATATTAACTTGGATGGCCAAAATGTTAAAAAAATAAAAAGAAAAAATGTCGAGTTTTGTCGTTTGAATATCGCTCAAATGGCTAAAATCTAAATGTTTATGGAAAAAACGCGGGGAAATATCGCTTTGGTTGAATGGGCAATTGGTGAGATCGACATGCTTGATTCCCATGAATCCATCTTGAACCTAGAGGAAATTAACCAATTGAATTCATTTGGAAGTGCTCAACGGAAAAGAGAATTCAACGCAGGGCGCCACCTTAAGCACCAGGTATTCGGTGAAAAATTAATTATTTACGGGGAAAACGGTAAACCTAGATTTGATAATTCGGACATCACCATTGGAATAAGCCACTCTGCACATTGGGCCTTGTTTGCACACGCAAGGATACCCTTTGGATGCGATATTGAGGAAGTTTCAGATCGAATTATACCAATATCCGATCGGTTTTGTAGCAGCGATGAACTTGAATTATTCGCTGGTGAAGTTGGTGTTGTGCAACTAACGCAACTGTGGAGCTGTAAGGAAGCGCTCTATAAACTTATTAATATCAAAGGAATCCATTGGAAAAATCAAATGCGTTGCATCGCAATTTCCGGGACGAAGTTTACTTTTGCAGTAGAAACAGGTACCGAAAATTTGATCGTTAACTGTAATATTGTTCATGTTAAGAACGTCATACTTTCTATTGCTACCTATGCGTAAACATAAACCACTCTTAGATAAATTAACTGCTCTAAATCGAGGCATCGCCATTTTAATAGACCCCGAAAAAGCAGTGAATGAGGTGCAATTTGCAAGGCAACTGGATGCAATATGCGCGATTTCCCCGGAATTTATTTTTATAGGCGGAAGCACTGTGAATGCGGAGCAAATGAGTCAAACGATTGAAATAATTAAAGCGACCACATCGATCCCGTTGATTATCTTTCCAGGAGGAACTTCGCAACTAAATATAAGCGCGGATGGACTGCTTTTTCTTTCATTAATATCGGGTCGCAACCCAACGTACCTAATCGGACAACAGGTCGAGGCCGCTGAGCTCTTATTTCAATCGAACATGGAAATAATTAGTACTGGATATATTTTAGTAGATGGGGGTTTTCAATCGGCTGTTGAGCGGGTTTCGGGTACTGCAGCAATTGCACAAAACGATGTGGCGTTTATCTCTTCAACAGCAAAAGCCGGAATTCTCTTAGGTATGGATTGTTTGTATGTTGATGCGGGAAGCGGGGCACATGCCCCAGTTTCAGAAGAAATAATACATGAATTGAGTGCGCTCGGGAGGCCATTAATTATTGGTGGGGGATTACGAACGATTGCTTCCATTCAAAAAGCACATGAGGCGGGAGCGAATCTTGTTGTTATCGGCAATAAATTGGAGGAAGACTCCTTACTAATTGAAGAATTGATAGGGTATCGATCGCGTGCAATCGAAGTCGGAACTCATTAATGAATTATCGCCTTTAAACTAAGGTCTAAGCTTTTCACGTGATGCGTCAAGGCACCCACAGAAATAAAATGAACCCCTGCCTCAGCAAATCCTAAGATATTATCCTCCGTAATTCCACCAGACGCTTCGATCTCAAAATGAGATGGAATCATAGAAATACAGGACTTAATTTGTTCTGGCGAAAAATTATCTAATAATATTCGATTCACCCCTTGGGTTTGAATCACTTGCATAAGTTCCGCTTCGTTTCTGACTTCTACTTCAACAGGAATCGTTAGATTTTTGACATTTTTATATGCGTTGACCGCATCTACTGCTTTTTGAATTCCGCCACAAAAATCAATATGATTATCCTTTAGCATAATCATATCATATAGTCCAAATCGATGATTGTACCCTCCTCCGATTAGCACTGCCTCTTTTTCTAGGAGTCGAAAACCAGGCGTTGTTTTTCGTGTATCGAGTAACTTGGCTGAAGTATGTGCAATTTGTTGACTTAAGGCATGTGTTTTGGTTGCAATACCGGACATGCGCTGCATGCAATTCAAAATTAAACGCTCCGTGCTTAGAATGTTCTGAGCATTGCCTTCTACGATAAATGCAACTTCACCCGCTTCAATAGCATCTCCGTCTTGCTTTAACCATTGAATGTTTGAGCTAACATCTGTTCGTTCGTATATTCGTTTTGCCACTGCTAAGCCCGCAATAATTCCAGATTCTTTTATCAATAAGCGGGCAGTACTTCTTGCCTCGGGATTAATCGCAGCTAAGGTGGAGTGGTCCCCCACCCCTATATCTTCGGATAACCACGCATGAATCAAGTCGTTTAACATAAAACAAAGGTAGAAAAGTAATTGGAGGTTAGCACTGAAAAGTTATCTTTGTTAGGTGAATTCTATCCGTTCATTTTCATTAAATCCCTTTCTGGTCATCAGCATCCTGTGTTTGCTTTTGTTTAAGCATTCATTCGCGCAAGAAACTGAACTCATTCGTTTTTGTCAAGAGAATCGGTTTAACCCCATTGATTTTAGCATGAAATTAAAGGGCATAAACGCCAATTCTCCGATCATGGGCATTTTAAAAGTGTATGAAAAATCTCTAAATGGGAATTACAAAGGATTTATTCATGATGCAGCACAGATGAATTCAATAAAAAATCGGGCCATTAATAATCCATTCATTCTTCATCTTAAGCAACTAGAGGTCTGTGAATATTTTTTGCTAAAAGGTGAATTTAATTCGGCGAAAAAAGGACTGGAACGCGCCGTTAGTTTTGCAAGAACAAAACGCGAAAACCCATGGGTATCCCAAGCTTACAGGCTATACTCGAAAGTATACCTGTATGAGAACAAGAAAGATTCAGCTGATTTATTTATTAATCGAGCCATTGAATTTGCAAAACGCTCAACGAATGAACTGGAATTGGCCTTGTGCTTGCATCAATCTGCGCTAAATCACGCGCAATTCTCCAACATACAAGAAGCAGTTACGCAAGAATTATTGGCCCTTCAGGTGGTAGAAAAACTTAACAACACGTATTACGAGTGTATATTCAATCGTTTTATTGCAGAATTATCCTTAGATGCAGGAAACCTGAGAGAAGCAGAAAATTACCTCAGAAAAAGTCAATTAAAAAGTGGAAGAATTTCAAGTAAACGATTAAAATTAGAGAATGATATCCTTAGGGCTCGAATCGAGATCAGAAAAGGATTTCCGAACGAGGTTTTGGTTTTTCTCCCTGCCAGTGTCAAAGGGTTGGAAACCTTAAAAGATTACTTATCGCTCGGGGAAGCTTGGATGGTGTTAGGAGAAACATACAACGCGGCAAAGCAAATTAATAAATCATTGGAGGCATTCAATTCTTCACTCACTTATTTCGAACAATCCAGACAACCAGAAAAAATGGCGAGTGTTTATCATCAAATTGGATTGGTTTATTTATCAAAAAAAGATTTAATAAATGCAGAGAGAAATATATTAAAATCCATTGTAATTCGCAACAACATCAAGGAGCGTAATCGAATTTACGAAAGTTACTTTGCCTTGTCGAATGTGTATGCTGAGCAAGGTCAAAAACAGAAAGCATACGATTACCTGAAACGGCACACCGACTTTTTACGACGAAACTCCTTTTCAATTGATAGTAAGAAAATTGAAGACCTCACACAAACCAATTCAAGGGAAGAACGTGAGCGTTTAATTGAAACGCAAGAAGAAAAACTCCAAAAAGAATTAAAGGAAAAAGAAATTTTGCAGCTCCAAAGTGACCGCCAATTGCTGGGAATAAGTATTGTAATTGCTATCTTCTTCTTATCGGCCGTTTCTGTATTTTTTATTGTTCGCCAACGGACGACTTTACAAGAGCAGCGAGAATCCGAAATGTCACAAACCTTGTTACGCTCCCAAATGAATCCCCACTTTATTTTTAATGCCTTGGCGGTGATTCAAAGTTATATATATGAAAACACACCTGAAAAAACGTCGAAGTTTCTTGTAAACTTTTCTCGTTTGATTCGCTTAATTTTAGAGAATTCGCCAAAAGAGTTTATCACCATAGATATTGAAAAAGAAATTTTATCAAAGTACTTAACTACTCAAAAATTAAGATTTGAAGATCGTTTTAATTTTAACATAGAGATTGATGAAGAGTTACTCTTCAGGCGAGCAGTTATACCCCCAATGATCACCCAACCGTTTATCGAAAACTCGATTGAACATGGGCAATTACATACCATTGAACACGGATTGATAGAAATTACGATGAAGGAACGCTTTGGTATGTTGGAGGTTGTGATTACTGACAATGGTGTTGGAAGAACCAAAGCTGGAAAAATTAAAAAGAACAAATCTCATAAGAGCATGGCACTGGATATTACCCGTGAACGCATTGAAATTATGAATAAGAAGTATAAAGGAAAAGGAAGCTTAACCATAGAAGATTTGGATGTTAAGCAAAAAACTGGGACACGTGTAATAATTTGTTTGCCAATCATTTACGAAAACACTAAATTTGGTTCATATGAAAAAAGTACTGATAATTGATGATGAAAAACGCATCCGGGATTTCGTAAAACGCATGATCGATTCATTTAATCTCGACGTTGAAGTATTTACAGACGGAGAGAACGTAGAAACAGGCATTGAATCGATTAATCGGATTCAACCGGACATCGTGTTTTTAGACATTCAAATGCCAGACGGAACTGGATTTGACTTATTAAACCGTGTAAAGGATAAAAAATTCGAATTAATATTTATTACTGCCTTTCAGGAATATGCCATTATGGCGATTAAGTTTAGTGCCCTTGATTATATTCTCAAACCTATTGATGAAGAGGAATTAAAAACGGCCCTACAAAATGCCATAGACACCGTAGATTTCAAAAAAGAGGATTCTCAATTTGAGGCGCTCACCCACAACCTTCAAACCAACCAAAAGCGAAAGTTAGTCCTTAAGACCCAAGAAAGTGTACACGTGGTAGACCTGAGTGAAATCATACGTTGTGAGGCCGATAAAAACTATACCTTTTTCTATTTGAATAGCGGTAAAAAAATTCTTGTTTCTCGAACGCTCAAGGATTTTGAGACCTTACTTTCAAATCACGGATTTTTCCGGGTTCAACAATCCCACTTAATTAACTTAGAGTACATTGAGCGTTATGATAAGCATGAAGGCGGCTCTGTCATTATGAGGGATGGGTCTGCTGTACCCTTATCCCCTGCTAAGAAGGATCAGTTTTTCAGTATGTTAGAAAAGCTTTAGCCCAGGGCTTGAGTTAAGTCTTGAATTAAGTCCTCCACATCCTCGATTCCTACACTTAAACGGATTAAACTATCCACTACACCACTTTGCTCACGTTCCGCTTTAGGAATCGATGCATGAGTCATTGTTGCTGGATGCCCGATTAAGGATTCAACCCCACCTAGGGACTCGGCTAAAGAGAATATTTCAACTTTTTTTACCACGGATAGAGCATCTTCCAAGTTATTGCCTTTCATCGTAAAAGAAATCATTCCCCCAAAACCGCGCATCTGTTTTACAGCTACATGGTGGTTTGGATGGTGTGAGAATCCAGGCCAAAATACCTTGTCGATTTTTGGATGACTCGCCAAGAAATGAGCGATTTTTTCTCCGTTTTCGCAATGACGCTCCATGCGTAAGTGCAAGGTTTTGATCCCTCGAAGTACAAGAAATGAATCCATTGGACCCGTTACTGCACCCGATGAGTTTTGTATCCGATACATTTCATTCGCGATGGTTTCATCCTTGGTCACCAAGGCGCCCATGATCACATCAGAGTGTCCGCCGAGGTACTTGGTTACTGAATGCATTACAATATCAGCTCCAAGATCCAATGGGTTTTGTAGATAAGGTGTTGCAAAGGTATTATCCACACACAACATGGCACCCGCTTTTTTCGCAATGGTAGAAGCCGCTTCAATGTCGATAATATTCATCATTGGATTTGTTGGTGTTTCCACCCAAATCAATTTGGTGTTTTCGTTGACTTTGGCTTCAATATTTGACACGTCCGTCATGTCAACAAAATGAAAGACAAGGCCATATTTTTCGAAAATCGTTTTAAAAATTCGATAGGATCCGCCATATAAATCATTCGTTGAAATCACCTCATCCCCTGGATTGAGCATTTTAATGACACAATCAATGGCCGCTAAGCCCGAACCAAAACATGCTCCATGGGTGCCGTTTTCAATGGCTGCTATATTCTTCTCTAAGGCATGGCGCGTTGGATTTAAGGTTCGCGAATACTCGTATCCTTTGTGGTTTCCAACGCCATCTTGCACGTAGGTTGATGTTTGATAAATTGGTGTCATGATGGCACCTGTGGCTGGATCCGGTGCGACCCCTTCGTGAATGGCTTTCGTTGCGAATTTCATGAAATAAATTTTGTCCAAAATTAACAAAAGGGATTGAATCTAGCCGAGTTCTTTTGGATCCCAAAAAAAGGAATCAAACCCTTGGATTTGGTCATCAACAACGGGTATGCCTTCAGCCTTCAATTTTCGCTGCATTTCACTTGGATCAGCAAAGTGCATTTTTCCGGTTAATAAGCCTTTTCGATTCACAACTCGATGCGCTGGCACATCTGGCAAGCTATGACTTGCATTCATTGCCCAACCGACCATGCGAGCGGAACCTTTAGTCCCTAAGGCCTCTGCAATAGCGCCATATGTAGTTACTTTTCCTACTGGAATCAATCGCACAATGTCATAAACAGCCTGAAAGAAATCCTTGTTCTTTGTCATTCTAAAATTCATAAAAAAAGCCGCACTGGGCGGCTTCAATATATCATTTAATTGGTTTACTTTTTACAGCAATCTTTTTTCATTTTGCCGCCAATCCATTTTCCGTTTTCATCAAAATGAGCCAAACATGCCTTTTTCTCTGCAGGAGTACATCCTTTCTCATCGCACATCTTAGCACACTCTTCTTTGGTCATTTTAGCACATTCATTCATGTCACATTTTCCAATCATTTGAGCACCTTCTTTACACTTACCATCACACTTACCTGATTGCAGCCCAGACTTACACATTGATCCTTCAGACATACCTTTACAGTGCGCGTTAGCTTCACCATGACATTCCATTTTCTTTCCATGGCATTCAGTGCCCATTTTATCGCAATGATCTTTCTCTGTTGAAGAAGCAGAACCATTTCCAAGAATTGGAGCAATTACTAAGCCTACCAAACATGTCAACTTAATTAAAATGTTCATGGAAGGACCTGAAGTATCTTTGAATGGATCTCCAACGGTATCTCCGGTAACGGCCGCTTTGTGCGCATCAGATCCTTTAAAGGTCATTTCACCGTTGATTTCAACACCTGCTTCAAAGGATTTTTTTGCATTATCCCACGCACCACCGGCATTGTTTTGGAACACCGCCCAAAGTACACCAGATACCGTAACACCCGCCATGTACCCGCCAAGCATCTCTGCGATGAGCTGGTTGTCATAGCCAAGAAACATTGGAAGTGTAGCAATTACGATTGGAAATCCAATAGTCAATAATCCGGGCAACATCATTTCTCGTAATGCTGCTTTGGTAGAAATCTCAACACATTTCCCGTATTCTGGTTTACCCGTTCCTTCCATGATTCCTGGAATTTCTTTGAACTGACGACGAACCTCGTACACCATGTCCATTGCTGCTTTACCCACTGAATTCATAGCTAAAGCCGAGAAAACTACTGGAATCATTCCGCCGATAAATAACATGGCTAATACCGGCGCTTTGAAGATGTTAATTCCATCAATACCAGTAAATGTTACATAGGCAGCAAACAAGGCCAATGAAGTTAACGCAGCAGAGGCAATCGCAAACCCTTTACCTGTTGCCGCAGTGGTATTTCCAACTGAATCTAAAATATCCGTACGTTGACGTACTTCTTTTGGTAATTCGCTCATTTCGGCAATTCCACCTGCGTTATCAGAGATTGGACCGAATGCGTCAATTGCTAATTGCATTGCCGTAGTGGCCATCATCGCAGATGCGGCTAACGCCACGCCATAGAATCCTGCTAAGGCGTATGAGCCCCAAATGGCACCAGCAAATAACAACACCGTTGGGAAAGTAGAAATCATACCTGTCGCTAATCCAGCAATCACGTTTGTTCCTGCACCTGTAGCAGATTTTTGCACAATTTTTAATACCGGCTTAGTACCTAGTCCAGTATAGTATTCTGTAACTGAAGAAATTACTCCTCCAACAACCAATCCAACAATGGCGGCAAAAAACACACGCATCGAGGATATGGGTATTGCAATCTCCTCTCCTTTCGAATTTAAGTTTTCCCCAAAAAACTTCATCATCATTGTTTCTGGTAACATCCAAATTACTAAGGCATAACATGCAATAGCGGTCAAGGCAATAGAAACCCAGTTTCCTAAATTAAGTGCACCTTGAACTTGCTTTTCTTTATCGTCATTGCTTTTAATGCGCACTAACATGGTTCCAATTATGGAGAAAATAATTCCAAAACCAGCGATTGCCATCGGCAACAAGATCGGACCGATACCACCAAACGCATCATTAATACTTCCACCCATGTCTTGGATTACATAATTACCAAGAACCATCGCTGCAAGTACGGTTGCCACATACGAACCAAATAAATCAGCTCCCATTCCGGCAACATCTCCTACGTTATCTCCTACGTTATCTGCAATGGTTGCGGGATTACGTGGGTCATCTTCAGGTATACCGGCTTCAACTTTTCCAACTAAATCCGCACCTACATCTGCTGCTTTCGTGTAGATACCTCCACCAACACGTGCAAATAAGGCAATGGATTCAGCTCCTAAGGAGAATCCTGCTAAGGTTTCCAATACGATGGTCATGTCTTCCGCATTCGTCCATTTTCCTTGCATGAAAATCTGAAAGAAAATGATGAAAAACCCGGTTAATCCTAATACCGCTAAACCAGCAACACCCAGACCCATAACGGTACCACCACCGAAAGAAACTTTCAATGCTTGGGGCAATGAAGTACGAGCAGCTTGGGTAGTACGCACGTTTGTTTTGGTCGCGATTTTCATCCCCATGTTTCCTGCTAATGCCGAGAAAATAGCTCCGAAAATGAATGCAACGATGATTAACAAATGTGTTTTAACCCCAGGAATAAAGGTTATTCCTGCAAGCACAATGCTTGATAATAACACGAATACAGCGAGTAAGCGGTACTCTGCTTTTAAAAACGCAAGCGCACCTTCGTAGATATAATCTGAAATTTCTTTCATTTTTCCATCACCCGCATCTTGCTTCAATACCCATGCGCGTTTCATCGCCATAAAAAGTAACCCAATAAGTGCTAAAACTATTGGTACATAAATCATCATTGACTCCATTTCTTTAGTTAAATTAATTTTCAAAAATTTTCGACGGCAAAAGTAGCTTTTTTCGCCAAGGTATGCAAGTACGGACGGATTGAATAAAAGGTTACAACTTAGTCGTTTGAAATAATATCAAACAGTTCGTCCAAATCTGGAGAAATTATAATCTCTATTCGTCGGTTTTTAGCCTTATCAGCAGGATCTACTGGCTGAAATTCGCTTCGACCTGCGGCTACGATTCGCGTTGGGTTCATCTTTGAATTAGCCAGTAAAATTTCAACCACTGATGTTGCGCGTAATACGGATAACTCCCAATTATTTCGTGGAATGACCGCGCTTGAAAGCTTGTCCGTATCCGTATGGCCTTCCACAACGATTTCCAAATCGGATTCAGATTCCAAGGCCTTGCCGATTTGCAATAAGGCACTTTTTCCCTCTGCTTCAACCACAATACTTCCTGATTTGAACAAAAGTTTCGCTTCCATACTCACGTAAATCTTACCATTTTTCTGTTCTACTTTTAGGCCTTGATTTTCAAATCCTATCAGCGCATCGGTTACTTTTTTCTTCAAGGCCTTAAGCGCATCTTCTTGTCGTTTCAATAGTTCCTCAAGTTCATTTACACGCTGCTCACGCTCTTCAAGTAACTTCTGTTTTGTTTTCAATTCAGCCTCAAGACTGACAAGCTCTTCTGATTTTTTCTGAAGTTCGATGTTCTTCTGCTCGAGTTGTTTTTGTAAAACGGAAGCTTCTTTTGCTCCGGTTGACTTATATTTCTCGAATGTTTTTGCGAGCTCATCCAATTCTTTCATGGACTTACTCAATTCTCTGGATAAGGTTCGTAGGGTTGTTCCTAATTTTGTGGTATCTGATTTTAAGGTGCTGGCTTCCTTTTTTAATACATCCACACTGGACTGAAGCTCCTTCACTTTGGCTTCATAATCTTGATTGCTTTGCTTCATTTTCTCCAGTTCTTCCGCACAAATCTTTTGCTGTGCTTCTAAGGCTTTAAATTTTTTTGAGGAAACACATGCAGAAGCAAGAGCCAACAAGATAAAAAACAAAACAGACTTTTTCATATAATGGGTTTTCACAAAAATCAAGTTTTCCTCGATGTAAAATCCGAAGAAGCTGTTGAGTTTTTAACACTCATACTTTAATTGCTCTGTCAATGTGTTTAACTTTGACACCTGATGCCTACAATTTTATTCCTCTTAGAACTTCTTGCTTCCCTACTGGGTGTCGTTTATATTATATTAATCGCTAGGAAAAATGTCTTTGGTTGGCCCATAGGAATTGTTTCTTGTGCAATATTTGCTGGACTATGCTTTGAATCAGACTTAGTGATTCAAGGTATAATTCAAGTGGTGAATGTTGGAATGGGAGTTTGGGGATGGCTACAATGGCAAAAGCGGGTGATTCCGGTGAAATCTATTCCGAAATTGCGAATTATTTTTTTGGCTGCTTTACCTGCATGTTATGTTGTTACTATGGCCTGTTTCCCTTGGTTAGATTGGTCGGCTCGTTTAGATCAAGTCGCTTTGATTTTTTCCTTAGTGGCTACCTTACTAACGGTACGTATGATTCAGCAAAATTGGGTGCTATGGCTTGTAGTGAATGGCATTACCGCAATTACAGCATTCTCGAATGAACTGTATTTCTATGCGGGCTTATCCATTGTTTATTTTGGTGTTTCACTTTATGGAATGTATAAATGGAAAAAATAACCCAACCCGCCTTCCGTATCGCATTTACTGGCCCTGAATGCAGTGGGAAATCCACGTTGGCGCAATGGCTTTCAACCGAACTCAACCTTCCCTTTGTACCGGAATTTGCACGCACCTATTTGGCAGAAAATCCGAGCTATACACGCGAAGACTTAGACACAATCGCAGCGGGTCAATTTTCCCGAAATCATGAACATGAGCGTTGTGTTTGTGACACAGAAATGACTGTTATGCGCATTTGGGATCAGGTGAAATACGGAGAAATCTCAACGCTTATAGAGGACTTAACCTTGTCTGAATCGTACACCCTCTTGTTCGTCTGTAAACCCGATTTCCCCTGGGAAGAAGACCCCTTGAGAGAACACCCTGAAGCACGGAATGAACTCTTCGAGCTATATCTGCAAGACTTAACGATTAGACAAGTAACTTTTCATATAATAGAGGGTTCATTGGAAGAAAGAAAATCGCGGATTTTAAAGCTACTTCCTCATTGATTCGGTACCTTTGTCGTATGAAACGCTTAGTCTTTATCGCCTTAATTCTGGTCATTGCGATTCCCATTGCATACTTCATGGTTAACCAAGCCAACACGCCTAATTTACCTTTTATAAACCCTACCGATGTGCAATCTGAAATGGTGGATTCCAGCGTGCAACACATTGGCCGCAATCACAAAATTGGTTCGTTTAACCTGCGTGATGAACAAAATAACGCCATAAGCGACAAAGTAATTGAAGGAAAAGTATGTGTTGCAGAATATTTCTTTACGACCTGTGGAAGCATCTGCCCTATCATGAATAAGCAAATGCAACGAGTCCAAGCCGCATTTAAAGGTAATTCCAAATTTGAAATCTTAAGTTTTACTGTTGACCCAGAAAATGACGGTCCGGAACAAATGTTGGCCTATGCCAAAGCCCACGGATATCAACCCGGTCAATGGCACTTTATTACAGGAGACAAAAAAGCCCTTTATTCCTTGGCAAGAACCTCGTTTTTTGTACTAAAACCTGCCGAAGCAGAGAATCTTGGAGATGCTGGAAGCGACTTTATTCATACCAACAATTTCGTATTAGTTGATCAAGACCGGCATATAAGAGGGTATTACGACGGTACGAATGCAGCAGAGGTGGACCAACTCATCTTGGATATTGAAAAATTACTCGAACCCAAGTAGAAAATCCATATTTTTTGGTAATTTCAGCGAGTGAAACGGTATCTATTAACAGCCTTTATTTTTCTAATTTCAGCGTTTGCCTTATTTGGTCAATCCTATCAGGGCAATCAAAAAGTACATACCAAACCGGCTAAAGCTGCAGGCTGTGCTCCGCCAACCACGACTTCGTTTTTAGAATTAAACAACGTGCGCGCCATGGTGCATACCGCAGGGAATTTATGGCAAATTCCAGGACAAAACTTTTCACAATATGAAGTACCCAAGAACTCGGGAATCATGGCGTTGTTTACAGCTGCCTTATGGCTTGGAGGAACGGATGTAAATAATCAGCTTAAGCTCGCTGCGTTGCGCTATCGGAATGGTCAAGATTATTGGACTGGTCCCTTATCCCAAGTATTAGCGGAAACTAGTTATGAGGAATGTGACAAGTACGACCGGCATTTTATAAGTTCAAAAGACGAAATCCGGGAATTTAATGCATGGTTCGAAGCGGGATTAGCCGATCAGCAATATGGCACGAACACCCAAGCCACGTTGTTTCCTAATTATCAAGTGCCTGAAATTATTAAAACATGGCCCGCCCATGGGAATGTCTCTTTAGGTCAAGACTATTATTTGGCGCCCTTTTATGATTTTAACGACGATGGGCATTACGATTGGCATGATGGAGATTACCCGTGGTACGACATAAAGCAAGATAAGCAGTGTAACGTGGATCGAGATGTATCTCTTTATGGGGATAAAAACTTTTGGTGGGTTATGAACGATAAGGGGAATATCCACACCGAAACGGGTGCAGATCCTATTGGAATGGAAATCCGGGCTCAAGCTTTTGCGTTTGCTTCGAATGACGAGGTAAATAACATGACCTTTTACAACTACGTGCTCATTAATCGAGGAACACAAACCCTATATAATACATACTTTGGTTTCTTCACGGACGGTGCGCTTGGAGATCCGTATGATGACTATGTGGGTTGTGATGTCATGCGTGGCTTGGGTTACTATTACAACGGGGACAACTTTGACGGGGACAACTCGGGGTATAAAGGCTATGGATATTCCCCACCAGCCGTGGGAGTAGACTTTTTTGAAGGACCGTATCAAGACGATGATGGAATTGATAATGCTTACGGGATTGGGCTCAATGAAGCATTAAATGGGATTGGCTATGGCGATGGCATTATAGATAATGAACGCTTTGGAATGCGTCGATTCTTGTATTATTCAAATACAACCAATGGGGCAAACATCAACCAAACCGACCCAATCGCTTCCTCAGATTATTACAATTACCTGAAGGGATATTGGAAGGATGGAACCAAGTTCGTGTATGGTGGAAGTGGGCATATTTCGGATCCTGAGGCCGATCCAAACACCCCGTGTGACTTCATGTTTCCGGGAACTTCCGATGTGATGGGATGGGGAACGGGCGGTATAGTTAAACCAAACTGGACCGAACAAACGGCCAATAATACGCCGAATGATCGTCGATTTGTAGAAAGTGCGGGACCTTTTGTGCTTAAGCCCGGAGCCGTGAACAACATCACCGTGGGGGTTGTTTGGGCGCGGTCAAACGGTGGAGACCCATTTACCTCCGTGGAATCTTTGCGTCGTGCCGACGACAAGGCCCAGGCGCTATTCGAAAATTGTTTCAAAGTGATGGATGCCCCGCATGCACCCAACTTAGAAATCCAAGAATTGAATAATGAACTCATCCTTTACCTATCTAACCCAATAAACTCGAATAATTATCAAGAAAAATATGAGGAGAACGACCCCTTCATTGTGTCAAATAATCCAAATGCTGATAAAACATTTCGATTCCAAGGATATCAAATTTTTCAGTTAGTTAATAATCAGGTCGCCCTCTCCGACTTGAGTAACCCACTCAAATCGAGGTTGGTGGCTCAATGCGACATCAAGGACAATGTATCTCGCATAATTAATTTTGAGTTTGACGAAGAACTCGGGTTTAGTGTGCCGAAAGAACGGGTTAATGGAGAAAACAAAGGGATTCGCCACAGCTTCAAAGTAACCAACGATTTATTCGCGCAAGGGCAATCAAAATTGGTGAATTTCAAGAAATACTACTACATGGCAGTTTCTTATGCCTACAACAACTACGAAACATACAATCCGAATGACCCCTTAAGCCTGAACGGGCAAAAAATGCCTTATATCGCAAGTCGAAAAAGTGCAATGGGTGAAGTGAAGGTAATGGAAGGGGTACCCCATAATCCAATGCCTGAGGCTGATGGTACCTATCAACAAATTAGTTATGGATCTACCCCTAGAATTACACGCTTAGATGGATACGGAAACGGCAACCGATCCCTAGAATTTACTGAGGCTACCTTAAATACCATTTTGAATACAGGATTCATGGAAGATCCAGAGTATGATTATGGCCAAGGACCGGTGAATATCAAAGTGGTTGACCCATTAAATTTAAAAGGCGGATATTTTGAGTGTCGTTTCCGGAATTATACACCAACCTCACCGGGCAATGCGGCAGATACCGCCAGTTGGGTGATTTATCGCTACGATACCAAAGGTGGAACCATTCAAGATTCAATGAGTTCTGATGTTACCATTGCAGGGGACAATGAACAAATCATTCCAGCATGGGGAATTTCGGTACAAATCCATCAAGAGAAATATTATTTCCCTTCAGGATCTGGCAACATTACAGCGAAAAGTACGAACATGATCGAGTCTTCTATTACCTTTAGTGACTCCTCGAAGCGTTGGTTGATGGGAATTTCTGATAACGACGCCTATTTCCCTACAAACTGGATTCGATCGGGAGAATATATTCCTGTGACCGATATAAACAATACCGCTTACGATTGTAATCCCAATGTTCCTCCATATCTGAATCCATGTAATTACCCAGATGAAAGCGGAGTCGATCCAACTCAAAGCTACGAAGGTATCTTAGAAGGAATGATTGCACCGCACCGATTAACAGGATATGAGGCCGATTATATGCCGTTGGCGTATTGTGGAACATTTAATGGTTCTTCTCGTCAAAATGCATCGATTTCGTTCTTGCCAAGTGTGAATATTGTTATAACGAGCGACAAGAGCAAGTGGACGCGTTGCCCGGTGGTAGAACTTGGTCGTTCGGCTGGATTGAACGTTGGTGGTGCAAATCCTGGCGCATTAAGAAAAAGTCCAAGCGTAGATAAGAACGGAAATGCTGACGGTACAGGTACCGGGATGGGCTGGTTCCCAGGCTATGCGGTAGACTTAGAATCCGGTGCTCGCTTGTACATGGCCTTTGGAGAGAACTCATTCCTTGGTGGTGAAAACGGAGCGGACATGGTTTGGAATCCAACTTCGAACTTCGTGAGTAATATTGGAACCCCATTAATGGGTGGAATGCATCCTATTTATGTGTTTAGTTACAACCAAAAGTCAATCAACGGGTACAACTCCAGTTTTGATTTCCCAGCATATACTCCAGGTTCATCAGAGGCTAATGCTAATAACGTGGCCTACCAAAAATACCTTGAGGTAGAGGCAAACAATACACAATCGAAGCGTGATTTATACGGCAGTTTAACATGGGTTTCTTACCCAATCTTGGCGCCAGGACAATCGTTATTGTCAACAGATGTAACCATTAAGTTACGCATCAACAAAGAATATAAGAACTTCACGGCAACCGGAGCAAACGGCGGTAAGCCCATGTATGGTTGGTCGATGGATGAAATTGCAACCGAAGTTGGTTCGCATGATGCCTTAAAGGAAGGATTGAAGCTAATTAATGTGGTACCAAACCCGTACTTCGCGTATTCTGATTATGAACGAACGAAATTAGACACCAAGGTTAAAATCACAAACTTACCTGAACGTTGCACCATAACCATATATAATGCCCAAGGCAAACGCTTACGGCAATTCAAGAAAGACAGTCCGATTACCTACCAAGATTGGAACCTGTGCAATGAGGCAAACATTCCTGTTTCTGGGGGCGTTTACTTGATTCATGTGGATGTTCCGGGGGTAGGCGAAGTGGTGCTGAAATCCTTTGTCGCGATGCGAATTCCAGATTTAGAGAATTTATAAAGGCAAGCTAATTCGAAAGGTCGTGCCTTTTCCCGGTTCACTTCGAAGCACATAAATTTTGCCCTTATGGTAGCTTTCAATAATGCGTTTCGCTAAGGAAAGTCCAAGCCCCCACCCTCTTTTTTTGGTGCTATACCCGGGTTGGAAAATCGTTTTGAATTGATTTGGTAAGAGCCCTTTTCCTGTATCTTCTAACTCTATATGAATCCAAGTCCCTTCTTTTTCAAACCGAACGGATAAGGTCCCTACACCCTCCATGGCATCGACGGCATTCTTTGTAATGTTCTCAATCACCCATTCCATAAGCGCTATATTATGGGGAACAGGGTAAGACACGGTAGCTTGCTCCAAGCGAATGTCAATCTTATTGGATAAGCGCACCCTTAGATAATCGAGTACCTGCATAACCGTTAGCACTACATCCGCAGTTTCTAACTTCGTTTCCGAGCCAATTTTAGAAAACCGATCTGTAACTTTTTCAAGGCGAATCAAATCTTTACGCATTTCATACAAGGGTTCTTTATCCACTGCTTGGGCTTCCAATAAATCAACCCATGCAGAGAGTGAGGACAAAGGCGTTCCCAATTGATGGGCTGTTTCTTTGGCCATACCTGCCCAAACTTGATTCTGTTCTGCCCGTCGAAACGTAGAAAAAACCAAATAGCCAATCAAAACCACTAAGGCAATTAAACCAAACTGAATGTATGGAAACCAACGCAACTGTTTTACTTCTGGGCTTTGATCATAAAACAACCACTGGATTTGATTCCCTAAGTCTATTTTAATGGGTTCATTTCGTTGCCCATACGCCTTTAATTCTTTGATTACCTTAGCATTCGAGGCCGATACATTCGAGGCCAAGACGTGCTTTTTGGTAGAGTCCACTAAAATAACAGGCATCAAACGCGAGTCGCTAATCAAATCCTTATTGAATGCTTGAATCAAGGAGTCACTTTGTTTTTCCAATGCTTTTAAGGTGGCTGACTCATCATAAGTATACGTCATGTTGAACCCCTCAAATACTTCTAAGGTGAAATATCGATTCGCCTTTTTCCATTGCGATGCCATTCCCTTAAGAAGTTCATCCATTTTACTCGGTTCAACCATGTAATCTTTGGTAGAATCGCTCCAAATATTCTTATACTGTGAAACCTCGCCCCGATCGTCCAATAAAATCACGGGAATGTCCTTGTTGCCATTAATGATTGAAAGAGCAAATGCCACATCTTGATTTACGCCTAAATTACTGGGATTCAACAAGGTTTTTTGTGCTGCCACAATGAGCTGCATGCGCTCTCGTTCCTTGGCACGTAAAGAAATGAAGGTGCGTTGCGAGAAACGAACCAACTCGGCCTTTTTTTGAATAGCCTGGGCCCATTGTTTTGCTTTAGCCGTTTCTTTATCGGCTATTTTAGATACCATGTAATTAGAAAGCACCAAAGAGCCCCCAACAATAATCAGTGCAAGCATTAACAAGAATACTTTCCAGCGCTGCTTGCTCGAGTACATATCAGATTTCACACCCTTCATGTGTTCGAAGATACGACCTGTTCAATTGATTTACAAACCTCGTAGTGATCAAAGCGCGCAATATGTTGTTCCCACAATGCTTGGTCAAAATCAATCGGGTTGGAGACCATTTCATTCATCCGTAATGCGAGATCTGCTGCATTTTGGGGTTCAAACAAGCGTCCAAAGGCTTCGTTGTGAATTAAATCTGGGGTTCCACCCGCATTACTTCCCACTACAGGTATTCCATGTGCAATGGCCTCTAGGGTTACCATCCCGAAAGTTTCTGCCCGAGTCGCCATAATTAAAGCATCCAACGCCGAATAAAAGACCCCAACTTCTTGCATGAACGGACGGATAAACACCCGGTCTGTTAGGTGATGTTCCTTAATAAATGCTTCCATTTTTTCCATCACATGATTGGTTTCATTTCGTGTAGGTTCTCCCAAAAAGACCAAATTAACAGTCGTATTGGCACACCGCTGCAGGGCGTCAAGTACTAATAATTGTCCTTTCTGAAGATCGAACCTTCCAATCAACCCAAAGGTAAATCCGTTTTGAGGCAAATCTAATTGTGTTCGAGCAGCCTCCTTGGTTATGCGCTTTATCTCTGACCGATCGATGCCCGAAGGAACTAAATATACTTTTGACTGATTTATATGTGTCCATTCGATTACCTGTTTTTCTAAAAAAGGCAAGGGACAAAACCAGTAGTCTAAATAATTAAAGCGAAGGGAATGAAAGATGCCTGTTTTCTTTACCCCTAACTGCATTTCCATAAAATAGGCTGCAATAATGGATTTTCCCATGCGTGCTTTTACCGTAGCGATCAGGCTCATGTCGCGATTATCTCGAATAAACACATGGGTTACCTGATCTTTTTTTAATTGACGTGCCAAAGAAAACGCGGCGCTCCACGCATAATACTTTCGTTGATGCTTGATTGGAAAACAACGCAATTTGTACTCCATCGCTTTTTGGAACATGGGACTTTGAGGTACAGCATAAATCGCGACCTCATGTCCTCGGGCTTGCATCCATAAGGCATTTCGAAGATGATTCAATTCTAATCCACCCAGACTCAACGAAGAACAAACATAGGCTATTTTCATTCAGTGCAAATAAACTAAATTTGTACCTGAAATCACCCACATGAAAAAAACAATCTCCCCCTGGTTTGTATTTATTGGATTATCGTTAATCATTTCCATCATTTTGTTTTCCTTACCTATCAATTTATTCCCTGGAGAAATTGTAATGGAACGTGGATTATCTACTATTACCGTAAAAGACCACAACCTCAGTCTAAGCTATTTTGTTGGCATGGGACTAAATCCCGGAGATTTAGATGGGATAAAATCATTTAAACTCACTCCGTGGGGTTGGGCCTTGGCCTTCTGTTACATTTTCCTATTGCCTGGGATTATTGCTTACCGGATTTACATGAAGCAAAAAGCAACAAATTAAAGCGATTTTGTGCGACCTCCGTCTACCGGTAAATTAATACCGTTGATATAAGACGCTTTTTCTGAAGCTAAAAAGGCTGCTGCCGAGGCAACTTCCTCTGGCTGAGCGATTCGTTTCATTGGAGACTCTTTACCCATATCCGTAAAAATCTCTTCGATTGTTTCTCCTGTTTTTTGTGCACGAACCCCTGCAATTTCCTCAAGCCTTCCCGTGTGGGTAGCGCCAGGTAGCACATTGTTGACAGTTATACCGTATTGACCCAATTCATTCGCCATGGTCTTACTCCAATTGGCAACGGCCCCTCGAATGGTATTGGAAACCCCTAGGTTTGCTAAAGGCTGTTTTACCGAAGTAGAAATAATATTAATAATGCGCCCAAACCCCGAAGCTTTCATTCCTGGGATTAAGGCTTGGGTCATGATGTGATTGCAAATCAAATGTTGATTGAACGCAGAAAGAAATTCTTCCGGATGAGCATCCACAATAGGACCAGATTTTGGTCCACCCGAATTATTGATGAGAATGTGTGCCACATTCCCTTGGGCAACCCATGCTGCGATAGCTGATTTGACTTCCATCGGCTGACTAAAATCGGCTTGAATGGGGTGAGGTTGGGGACCAAATGCTTCTTCTAGCGCTTGGCGTGTTGCTTGAAGGCGTTCCGGATTTCGGCCTACTAATACCACTTGAACTCCTTCTGAGGCCAATTGATGCGCGATCGCTTTACCAATACCTTGTGTACTGCCACAAACTATGGCCGTTTTAACTTCTTTCATAGAACAAAGGTATAAACTATGAAAATCAAATGGAATTATATTTTGAATTGCCACAAATAATTTTATCTTTGGTACACCTTAACTAACTGTAATCTTATGAATAAACTACTACTCTTAGCCATTTTTGCTTTATCGCTTTTTCGGTTAATTCATGCGCAATGTGTATGCACAACCCAATATCCTATGGGCAACATGACCCCAACCACTGTATGGTCTACGATTAATACCCAAATGTGGGCTGGTGATTATGCCGTGATCAATGTGACGGCTGGAAACACATACGAGTTTTCAACCTGCGCTGCCAATGGATCTAATGTAACATACGATTCCGAACTCACTTTATTAACGAATGCCCAACAACTACTCGCATACAATGATGACTTTTGTGGTACGCAATCGTTTGTGAGTTGGGTAGCTACTTACACCGGAACGGTACAGATCCATTTAACTGAATATTATTTAGGCGCCGGGTGCTATACCAACTCTACACCATCCAGCATACGGTATCGATATGTTGCGGGAGCGGTAACAGTACCTGCAAATAACCTGTGTGCGAATGCCACTACGTTAACGCCTGCAGCTAATTGTAACCTAACGAGTGGAACAACAATAGGTGCTTCTGAAGACCCGTATCCAGATCCATCATGTGACATGCCGGGTGTATATAACGATGTTTGGTATAGTTTTAATTCAGGAGCCTACACAAGTTTAAACCTTACTGTAAATCTTGGAACAGCGGCACTCATTGGGGTGGAATTTTATAGTGCCTGTGGAACCTTAGCCACGGGACTAAGTCTTGGGGGCACACCCGGAAACTGCGACTTCAATACCAACGCGCCGAATCCAACGGTGATAACTGGCCTTACGCCAAACACCACCTACCGCATGCGTATGTTTACGAATGCGTCTTATGATACGCCGGGAACATTTACTGCGTGTTTAACTACACCTCCACCTCCAACTGTGAGTGTTAACAGTACGAGTATATGTGCAGGGCAATCAGTAATCTTAACTGCTACACCATCTACCGCAGGTGGAACATATTTATGGAGCAACGGGGCAACTACCCCAACCATTACCGTCACTCCGAATGCAACAACAACCTATTCTGTCACTTACTCTAATAATGGTACTGCCAGTGCCTCTGGAATCGTAACAGTTGACCCTTTACCCAATATCAATGGCGGACAAGATCAAACTATTTGTCAGGGGTCACAAGCAACACTTAGCGCAACAGGAGGGATATCATATTCATGGGATAACGGGGTAACTAATGGGGCGGCGTTTACACCGAGTAGCACAACCACATATACGGTAACAGGAACAGATGCCAATGGGTGCACGAACACAGATCAAGTACTCATCACGGTAAACCCAACACCAAGTGCTTCAGCACCCGCCAATCAATCGGTTTGTGCAGGGGCGACAACTTCTGCTGTTAATTTTACGGGAACAGCTGGGGCAACATTCAGTTGGGTGAATTCGAATCCGTCGATTGGACTAGGAGGATCAGGTAATGGTAACATTAATGCTTTTGTAGCCAATAACCCCAATGCAACCCCTGCGATTGCAACGATAAGCATAACACCAACATTGGGTTCATGTACAGGCGCAGTACAAAACTTTACCATCACAGTAAACCCTGCGCCTTCTGCACCCACAGCAAGTAATCAAAGTATTTGTGCTGGTCAAACAGCAACCATTAGTGCATCGAATTTGGCTAATTGGTACACCGTACCGACGGGAGGCGTGAGCTTAGGACAAGCAAGTAGTTACACTACGGGGTCCCTTTCAGCTGGAACTTATACCTATTATATGGAAGGTGTTTCCGGCGGCTGTACAAGCGCAACCCGCAATGCGGTGACCGTTACCGTTAATCCAAGCCCATCTATTTCCGGTAATACGGTGCTTTGCCCTAATGCAAGTTCTCAACTGACTGGAACAGGAACTGCGGCGGCGAATACGCCTTGGGTATCTAATGATGCATCCGTAGCCACCGTATCTAATTCGGGAATTGTTATGGCGATGAGTTTTGGAACGGCAATAATCACATACACTGCCAATACCGGGTGCAGCGTTACGACTACCATTAATGTGACCAATCCAACAGCACCAACCTTTGCACCCATTGCACCTGTTTGTGCGGGAGGAAACCTTCAATTACCGGCAAGTTCAACCAACAACATACAGGGAACGTGGTCCCCGGCGGTTAACAATACTCAAACCACGACATATACTTTTACTCCGAATGCTGGACAATGTGCCACTACAGCGCAAGTCACTGTGAACGTCAACCCATCGCCAAACATTAGCGGTGGAAACACCTTGTGTGCCGGAGGAACCCTACAGCTGACTGGGACCGGAACTGCAGCAGCGAACAATGCCTGGACAAGTAGTAATGCAACGAATGCCAGCATAAGCAATTCAGGATTAGTTAATGGCCTACTTGGTGGGACTACACAAATCTCATACACTGACAACATAGGCTGTACTGCAACCGAGCTGTTAACGATAAATGCACAACCTCAGGCAAATGCCGGACAAGACCAAACCTTGTGTGCGGGAGGAAGCATTTCATTGGTAGGCAGTGCGAGCGGCGGGACGGCTCCTTATACCTATTCGTGGAATAACGGTATCCAAAATGGAATACCATTTAATCTAAACAATACAGGAAGCTATACCTTAACGGTAACCGATGCCAACGGGTGTAGTGGTACTGATCAAGTTAACCTGACGGCTACCGCTATTGATTGGGCAAATTTACAATGGCCAGTTTCCGGCATCATGTGTTTGGGTCAAACCCATAATATTTACGGTCAAATATATGTAGCAGGAATAACCAATGGTCCGGGCCAAGCGCCATCAGTAAATGCTCAAGTTGGTGTTTACACGGCGAATACAGACCCGAGTACATGGCCTGCTAATGCGTGGAGTAATGCTACTTTTAACACACAGGTTGGAAATAATGATGAATTTACGGCAGGAATTGGCAACCTACTTGCTGCAGGGACCTATTATTATACGTTCCGTTATTCCCTTGGGCAAGGATGTCCGTATTATTACGGTGGATTCAATGGAGGAGCGTGGAATGGAGTCTCAAACACCAATGGCTCACTAACGATTAATCCAGCGCCAAACGCTACCAGTACGGCTAGTGCTTGTGAAAACTACACATGGTATGGTCAAACGTATACACAATCTGGAACATACACTCATACCGTTCCATCGGGAGCTGGGTGCGATTCTGTGTTGTATCTCAACTTAACTATTAATAACAATGTAAATGGCCCAACCTTGACAGAATCCGTATGTAATAGTTATTCATGGAATGGCCAAACATACACACAAAGTGGGACCTATACATACACTGGAACAACTCAAAACGGATGTGATTCAACTGTTACCTTGATACTGACTATTATTCAGGCACCAAGTAATATTCAAGTAAGTTCATCGCAAGGAACCTTTACTGCAAGCGCTCAAAATGCAGTAAGTTTTGCTTGGCTAGATTGTTCAACCAACACCTTAATCCCCGGAGAAAACAGTGCAACCTTCACTCCAACCTTAAGCGGAAGTTATGCTGCAATTGTAAGTAATGCCTGTGGATCAGACACTTCTACGTGTGAACCGATAGAAGTGCAGGGGATGAATGAAAACAGCAATGCGATTATTTCAATTTACCCTAATCCAAGCGACGGTATATTTACCATCAACGCCAAGGATGCGCTTATTGAACACGTTGCATTATATAGTCTAAATGGAGAATTATTACAGCAGCAAGGATATGATTCCCAAGAAATCTCATTGGACCTAAGCGGATATGCTACAGGAAGCTATTTGCTCTATTTGCAAACGGACAAGCAAACAAAAATCTTCAAGTTACTGAAGCAGTAAATTGAAAAAAAATAAAAAAATTAAAGGGGCGCTATGCCCCTTTTTTCTTGATGTACTTTACTTTCATGCGAGTTGATACTCATCCTAATATGCTTAATGTTAATTCAACACTTTGATTGGATTATTTTTTTATTATCTTTGGGCACCAAATTTTTATTTTTTTATCTAAAGTTCTAATTATGAAAAAGATACTACCTGTTATGTCTCGCTTAATTGTTGTGGCATGTATCCTTTTACTTTCGCCAAAGGCTTTTGGTCAGTTAACTGGAATTAAGAATATTCCCGGGGATTACCCGAACGTAACTGCCGCTGTCACGGACCTTAACCTTCAAGGGGTAGGTGCTGGTGGAGTAACCTTTAACATTGCAGCTGGTTTTACTGAAAGTACCAGTGCACAAATCACCATTACTGCTACTGGAACAGCAGCAAACCCCATCGTATTCCAGAAAGGTGGCGCGGGGGCTAATCCAGTAATCACACGAACCGATTTGGGTGCGTTAACCACATCCACTGTTGGGGGGCAAGGTGATGCCGTGATCATGTTGGACGGTTCGGATTTTGTTACCTTTAATGGGGTAGATGTTCAAGCCTCTAATTCAGGCATTGAGTACGGATACATGACCAATAAGCCAAATGCAACTGACGGGTGTAAGAATATAACCATTCAAAACTCAGTAGTTACCATGACCAAAGGTACCAGTGGGTTTGTAGTAGGTATACACATCAGTAACGGGCCTACCTCAGTGTCTAGTGCAACCGGGCAAACACTAACCTCTGTTGCAGGAGCTAATGAGAACATTACGATTACCGGAAATACCATTCAGAACGTTCATGTTCCGGTATATGTTCGTGGAGGAACTGGTTCTTATGATCAAAACATTATTGTTGGACAAAATGGTGCAGGAAATATCTTACAGAATTTTGGAGGCGGTAGTGCCACTACTACCTACGGTGTTTATTTTATCTATGCTAGTAACGTAGCTGTTGATTATAACACTATAAATAACATCGCAGGTGGTGGAACCGCGCATTCTTCTACGTTTTATGGGGTGTTCTATTCAATAGTTTCTGGAACAGTTTCGGGTAGTAACAATGCATTTACCACTTCAGTTTCTGGTACCTCTGCAAGTTATTCTTTATACAATGGGAACTTAGCAACCACAGAAGCCTATAACAACAACACCTTTGCAAGTGGGACGTTTTCATCTACCGGTGCGCACTATATGATTTATGCATCTAACGGAACCACAAATAAAACAATCAATGGAAACAGCATTGTTGGTACTTTTTCACGAACAGGAGCGGGTGCAATTTATGGGTATTACAACTTCGGTAGTCCAACAGCAGGAACTGAAACCTTAACCAACAACAACTTTAGCAACATTACCAACACGGGTACTGGAGCTATTTATGGGATTTACACCTTTACCACTACTTCACAAAATAGAACGTGTACGGGTAACACGCTTAATAACCTAACATCCGGAACAGGTTTGATTTATGCTTTTTACACAGTAAGTGGTAACAACAACATAGTCAACAATAACATAGTAAATAACATTAATACGGGCGGTGCTGTTTATGGGATTTACGCGTCTGGAACGAATTTTAACGCTACCAACAATAAAATAACCAATGTAAGCACAGGAAGTACATTCTATGGAATATATGCTTACGGCCCAACCTCAACTGTTACCAATGATACGATATTCAGTATTACACAGACGGCTACTGGAGCTACATATGGTATTTTCGTTTCTACTTCGGCTTCCGTCTTGGGTACAGTTAGTAACTGCGAGGTTCGAAACATGGTGACTGCGGGAACTACGCTTGCGGGTATTTATGTTGGGCAAGCAGCCGGTTCTGTTAATAGAAACAAAGTATTCAACTTAACGAGTACAAGTGTACTTGCACCTACGGTGTCTGGAATCCAGGTATATTCCAATGGAATGGATGTAGTAAATAACATCATTGGAGACATCAAGGCGCCGGCGGCCAACACCGCAAGTGGAATTACGCCTTCAGTACGTGGTATCAATATTACCAGTGCAACTGCACTTAAAAACATTAACTTATATCACAACACCGTTTATCTTAACGCATCCAGCACTGGAACTAATTTCAGTACCGCAGGGGTGTTTGCCACAATCAATGTGACAGCAACTACGGCGCGCTTGAAAATGGTAGGTAATATTATTGTGAACGTTTCTAATCCAAACGGCACAGGAGTTGTTGCGGCGATTACACGATCTGCTGCGGGGTTAGCAAACTTTGATGTTACCTCTAACAATAACCTTTATTTTGCGGGGGCGCCTTCAGCGAATAAATTAATCTTTAATGATGGTACCAACCTAATTCAAACCCTAGGTGGTTACCAAACCTTTACACTGTCTGAGGCTTCATCTTTGTCATTTCTTCCGAACTTCTTAAGTACGGTAGCAGCAAATGCAAACTTCGTACACATTGATCCAGCTTTACCAACACAGTTAGAAAGTGGAAGTGCTAACTTGAATATTACCAATGACTTTGATGGTGACATCCGTGCCTTGGCAGCGGGTTACGCTGGAACAGGAACGGCTCCGGACATCGGTGCTGATGAATTCAATGGAATTACTCCTGCTCCTTCCATCGTAATAGCTTCTGCTGTTCCTGCAACTACTAACCAATGTACTACAGCAGCACGCGTTATTACCGCCACAATTACAACAATATCGGGAACTATTTCTGGTGCTAACTTGAATTATTCATTTAATGGTGTAGCTCAACCTACAATACCAATGGTAAACACGGTAGGAAATAGCTGGACAGCTACAATACCTGCATCAGTTCCAGTAAATGCCAATGTTATCTGGTCTATCACGGCAACGAACACCGTTCCAATTTCAACTACTTATACTGGTTCACCTTACGCGGATGAGCCTTTATTAGGGGTAAGTGCTTTTGCTTACAATACCGCATCGCCAATTTGTGCAGGTGCTAGCTCGAACTTAGCTGCGAATCTTTTCTCTGCTAACGTTCCAACCAACTATACACTTCCTGTTGTAACTCAACCAACGGCGGATGAAGACTTAGGAACGGTTCAAATCTATCAAGGTGCGAACATGATCATCAACAACGTTTCAACGATCAACAATTTAACTGGTACGATGGGTACTGCAACAGGAACCGCGGGTTCTTATTCAAACTTTACCGCATTCGGTCCAGATACTTTAACTGCTGGTCAAACATACAGCTTTACCTTAAGTAGTTTAACAACTGCTGGTCCTTATAACAACCACATGCGTATTTACCTAGACCTTAACCGAAACGGATTATTTACAGATGCTGGAGAATGCATGTATTTCCCTGCAGCCAATACATCAGGTGCACATACCGAAACCGGTAGTTTCACTGTTCCGCTAACGGCGTTTAACGGTTTAACTAGAATGCGTGTGTTCTGTTATGAAGGTACACCAAGTGCTACGTATATTAACACATTCGGATATGGAGAATTTGAAGATTATTTAATTCATATCAACAGTGCAATTAATGGTGGAGGTTCAGTACCTGCTATTACTTCAGTTGCATGGAATGGCCCAGTGAATGGAGCTATGGGCACAGGTAATCCTTTAACCATTACCCCACCTACTACTGATGCATATACCGCTACAGTTACTGCAGCTGGGTGTCCAATTGCATCCAATGCAACTACCGTTACAGTAAATCCATTGCCATCTGCACCTACAGCAACTAACAGTACACAGTGTGGTTTGGGTGTACCAACCGCAGCAGTAGCTTCTTCAGCAGGTGCTGCTGGAAATGGTCAATATTTTTGGTTTAATGCTGCCAACAACGGCTCATTAGTTCAAACCCCGCCAACCGGTGGGTATACAACGTTCTATTCAGAGTCTTTTGCAGGTCCTTCAATTGCTGCAGGTGCATCACTTTCTGGAAGTGCTAACTTACTTACTTTCCCTGGTGAGTTAGAATTGTTTTCTAATGCACTCAATCAAATTGGTGGAATTACTGTAGCCGCTGGAGTTAACGCTTCTGCTTACATGGTAGACTTTGATTTAGCTACCTCTACTGGTGCGGATGGATTATCATACAGCTTTGGCGACGACGTGAATGCTTCTGCTACAGTTCCATCACAAGAAAAAGGTTCAGGATCTAAATTGAAAATTAGTTTTGACTCTTACGGAGCTATGCCGAATGGTCAAGGAATCTATTTATTGTACAACAACACTGCAGCTAGCTTTGACGCCACGGTTGCCAATGGAATGTTAGCTTATGTAAATAACACGGCTTGGATCAACGATACGAACCACGTTTCTATTATGATTGATAACGCGGGTAAACTTACTTTAGCGGTTGGAGCAACGGTGATTTTCAATGGTGTTCAATTGCCTGCTGCATATTTAGCTTCTGATAAATCTACATGGAAGCATGCAATCGCTGGAAGGACTGGTGGGATTTCTATGATGGCTCGTATTGACAACTTATTAATTCAATATGCGAATAACCAAGCAGGTCACACCACCGTTCAAACACCGATTAATGCCACAACTACTTACTATGTAAGTGAACAAGGCACAAATGGTTGTTATTCCCCATTAACTCCAATAACGGTAACAGTTATTAACCCAGACCCAATCTCCGTAACGCCTGGTGCAAATGCGGCCTTATGTTTTGGTCAAAGCATTACGCTTAATGCCAGTTCTATTGCCAACCCAGCGTATACTTATTCTTGGGATGCAAACACATACAACGGATCAGGTTTCAATAACCCATTAGCTGGTGCTCAACAAACTGTTACACCAACAGTTGCTGGTAACTATGTTTATACGGTAACTGGTACAAACGGTGTATGTACGGCCACAGCAACTGTAACAACAGCAGCCAATGCCCTTCCGACAATTACAACCGTGACTGGTACTCCTGCGTTCGTTTGTAATAATGATTCTATTAGCTTAGCCGCATCCAGTTTTGTCACGGGTCCTCAAACCCTACCAGCTGGGTATTGCGCGGTACAAAATGCCGGAGGTTCAGGATCGATGATTAACAACGTGGTATTCAATACCATTGCAAATAATACGGCTGCAACCAACCCAGTAGGTGCACCGTTCGCAACGGCCTTTAATTTAACAACTACTGTTAACATTGGTCAAACGTATCCATTATCTTTAACTATTCAGCCAGCTGGTATTTACACTTTAACTACCGCTTCCGTTTGGATTGACTTCAACAGAAATGGTATTTATGAAGTTACCGAATGGTTCAATGCCGGTATCAACATTCCTTCAGGAACATCAAGTACCGTAAATATTACCATACCAGCGAACGCCCTTCCAGGACTTACTGGAATGCGAATTAGAACGCGAGGAAACACCTTAAATAACGCCACCTATGGATGTACTTATATGGGTTCTGGAGAATCAGAAGATTACCAAGTTAATATTCAAGCAGCTCCTGCCAATCCTTACACCTATACATGGAATACTATTCCAGCAGCTACAGGAGCAACCACAACTACTCCAGCTATTAACAACACGGCGTCTAACTTAGTAGTAACATACATTGTTACAGCAAATGACCCGGTTACAGGATGTGTTAACCAAGATACTACCAATAACATTACCATTTATCCACCAATTTTACCTCCAACCGTCGTAAACAGTGCACATTGTGGTATTCAGATCCCAACGGCAGTGGCTAATGATGTGAATGGTTTTGTAGGTCCAAACTACAATTGGTATGCAACCGCGGTAAATGCTAATGCATTACAATCTACTGCAGCAAATACTTACAATACCCTAGTTGGTAATACTACGACCTTGTATGTAGCAGTAGAAGATACGCTTACAGGTTGTGAAACTTCCAGTACACCCGTTACCATTACTGTTGCTGCAGGTCCTGCATTAACCTTGGCCTCAACCCAAGAAGCTATTTGCGTTGGTAACACATCATCCGCAGTTGGTTTGAGTGCAGGTGCAGGAACATACAATACATTTACATGGTCTCCTGCAGCAGGGGTAAGTGGAAATGAAATCACGGGATGGTCGTTCAACCCGGCTGTTTCTACCGTATATACCCTTGTTGCCACTCAATCTGCGGCGCCTAACTGTAGTAATCAAGATACCATCAACATCAATGTTGATCAAGTTATTCCACCAGCACCAACAGTGGCTCAGAACTCATTCAATGTGTGTTCAGGAACGAACAGCATCTTATTAGGTGCATCCTTCCCAATTGTAAATAATACATTTACGTATACTTTGAACTTCTTTGATTCATTTGGTGACGGTTGGAACGGAAACACCATTAACGTTTCTGTAAATGGTTCACCGGTATTGAGTGGTGTTACACTTCCATCTGGGTCGAACGGTTCACAAACCTTTACTGTGAATGGTGGTCAAACAATTACCACGCAATTCAATGCAATTGGATCTTGGATTAACGAATGTACATACAACATAACCGACCAAAACGGTAACGTTATATTCTCCGGTACCCCGGCAAGTGCATCAGGGCCTCCAAGTTTAACTACACCGTATTTAGTGCCAGTTTCACCGCAACCAAACTTTGTAGTGAATTGGTATAATGCAAGTACGAACGGAACAAACGTTGGAACAGGTTCTCCACTGCAAGCCGTAGGAACTACAGTAATGCCTACTGCAACAAATGGTACATACACATTCTACGCAGGATTGTCGTTGGGTGCTTGTAACAGTGCTACTACTGTACCAGTTACTGTGAATGTAGCGGACGTAGCAGGAACACTTACAGCTGTAAATACATGTATTAACGCTACCAATGGTACATTTACCGCAAGTAACTTTACGTGTGGTACCGCACCATTCGACTATTCAGTAAACAACGGACCTTACGGACCAATACCTACGAATTTAGCCGCAGGTACGTATACGGTAGTGATTCGTGATGCGAATTTACTTTTCTCTCCTACCTACACGATTAACGTAGGAATAGACAGTACTATACCACCGGCACCAACTGTACCGCAAGCGCTATATTCAGTATGTACAGGGGTTAACAGCGTATTACTTGCTGCTACGCCACCGGTATTACAAGGAAGTCAAACATATACGTTGAATTTCTTCGATTCGTTTGGAGATGGATGGAATGGAAATACGATCAATGTATTGATTAATGGTGTTCCGGTATTGAATGGAGTAACATTACCTAACGGTTCAATTGGTACTGCAACCTTTACTGTGAATAACGGTGATGTTCTTACTACTCAATTTAATGCCATTGGATTCTGGATTGCAGAATGTACATATTCGATCACAGGACCTGGTAACACCCTTGTTTTCTCAGGAACTCCGGCTAGTGCAGTTGGTCCGCCAAGTTTAACTAACGGTATAACCATTACCACTCCACCGGCAAACCCACAGCCTAATTATATCTTAAACTGGTATAACGCTTCAACTAACGGTGCTTTTGTTGGAACAGGGTCTCCACTACAGGCGGTTGGAACTACCGTAATGCCAACAGCGGCTAACGGACAGTATACGTTCTATGTTGGAACTTCATTAGGTTCTTGTAACAGTGCAACGACGGTACCAGTTACTGTTGATGTAGCCGATGTAGCCGCTACGATTACTCCAATCAATGCTACATGTAATGGGGTTGCTAACGGTTCATTCACTGCAACTAACTTCACTTGTGGTTCAGGACCATATGACTATTCTGTGAACAATGGTGCTTTCGGTCCGATTCCTGCAAACTTACCTGCAGGTAACCACACTGTTGTTATTCGTGATGCCAATAACTTATTATCTTCAGTATACAACCTTACCATTACACAACCGGCCTGGTCAATCAATGCACCAGTTGCAGCTGCTAATGGATCTGCTTGTTTCGGAGATACTTCAGAAATAATTTCAGCGGCGTCTACGATTAGTGGTCAAACAGCGACGGTAACACAAACGTTTACCTTAGCTAGTAACGTATTCTTCGGTGGAGGAGGCACTCAATCCTTTACTCAGAATATTAGCTTACCCGCTGGAGCTACGGTAACATCTACACAATTATCATTCAATAATGTGAGTACAGCGAACTTTGGATGGCCTTCAGATTACACCGTTTCATTAACTGGTGCATCAACGTTAGGTACTACTACCCTCGCGTTCGTTAACCAAGAAGTTTCAAATGCAGGGCCTTATTTACAAAACCCAAGTTTATTGAACAACAACGGTGGAAACGTAACAGTAAATATTAACAACACTTACCCTCCAGGAACTGGTTTCTTTGGATCTGTTACCTTAGTTGTTACATATACAACACCTGCACCTGCTTCAGCGACTACGTGGTGGAACGCTGCAACGGGTGGTGCAACAGTAGCCAATGGATTTAGTATTAACTCAGTTGGTACAGCTATATTACCAAATACGTTAACACCAGGGGTTTACAACTTCTATGCTCAAGGTGAGGCGAATGGTTGTAGTTCACTTACACGTACCTTAGTAACAGTAACTGTTCACGCATTACCTAACGTGAATGCTGGAAATAACGCTGCATTATGTATTGGTCAATCCACTACATTAAGCGCTACAGGTGCAAATACGTATTCATGGAACAATGGTATCTCAAATGGTGTTGCTTTTGCACCAAACGCGACAAACTCTTACATCGTTACTGGTGTGGATGTAAATGGTTGTGTTAATCAAGATACTGTAACTATTGTTGTTAACCCATTACCAGTAGTTTCTGCCGGTGCAAACCAAACGGTATGTTTGAACACACCAGTAGTATTAAGTGGTTCAGGAGCAAGCACCTATGTATGGACTAACGGTGTTACTAATAATACACCATTTACTCCAACCACTACAAACAACTATATCGTAACAGGTACAGATGTTAATGGATGTGTGAACACAGATACGGCTACGGTGACTGTTCTACCATTACCTAACGTGAATGCTGGACAAGACTTCGCAATCTGTGTTGGACTTGGAGCTACCTTAACAGGAACTGGAGCTACTACATACCAATGGAACAACAACGTGAACAACGGAGTAACGTTCTTCCCGAACACAACCACTACATATACTGTAATTGGTACGGGTGCAAATGGTTGTTCAGCACAAGATTCAGTTGTAATAACAGTAAATACCACACCAAGTATTTCATTAACCAACGGTGGAGCGGCTTGTGCCAACGGTAACGTAGCATTGAATGCCACAACAACCGGAGCATTTGGTGGATTCTGGTCTAGTACCAACGGTGGGGGTACTTTTGCACCTAACGTATCCAATGCGAACGTAGTATACAACGCTAATGGTAACGATCCTGCAACCGTAACCTTTGTATACGTAGCGTTTAATCAATGTGGTGCTTCTAACGATACAACTGTTATCAACATCCTCGGATTACCAACAGTAAATGCTGGTATTGATGCATCGTTGTGTACAGGGGCAAATGCTACATTGACGGCTACATCTACAGGAACTGTAGTTTGGAATAACGGTATTCTTGACGGTGTTGCCTTCCCTGCGGTTGGTGGAACCACCAATTATATTGCAACTGCTACAGGCGTTAACGGATGTACAAATACAGATACGGTATCCATCACAGGTCTTGCTTTACCGCAAGTAAATGCTGGTGCTGATCAAACGATTTGTTCAGGTGACTTTGTTACATTGAATGCAAGTGGCGCGGTAACCTATGCTTGGAACAACAACATAATCGATGGCGTTCCTTTCGCTCCAGCTGCAACAACTACATATACCGTAACAGGTACTGGCGCAAACGGGTGTGATAACACAGACAACGTAACAGTAACAGTGAATGCATTACCAAATGCTGTAGCAATCGCTGCTGATCCAGTAACCCTAGTTGCTACTCCATCAGGAGCTGCTTACCAATGGTTTAATTGTGCTACGGGACAAATCATTGCCGATGCAACAAATGATACCTTGGTAGCTTCAGCTAACGGTAGCTACGCTGTAATCGTAACCAATGCGAGTGGATGTTCTGATACATCAGATTGTATGATTGTTGATCAAGTAGGCATCTACTTCCCAGAATCAGCAGTAATCGGATTGTATCCAAACCCTACCAATGGTATGGTAACTTTAGAAATCCCTGCACAAGAAGGAGCAACTGCTTTTGTTTATGATGCACAAGGTAAATTAATTCTTACAGTAGCAAATGCTAAAAATGGAGAACAATTCGACCTTAGCAAATTAAGCACAGGAGTTTATACTTTCCGTGTTACATTGAACAACTTAACACATATTGAGAAAGTGGTTAAACACTAATCAAATGAATAACAAGTAAAAAAGGCTCCTTCGGGAGCCTTTTTTGGTTAAAAGGAAATCCAATGGAATCGCGTTTTGTCTGAAGAAAACTCTAGCGATGGAAAGGGAACTTTAATCAAATTAAAATGAGTAAGGACTTTATTAAGTTTTGGATGTCTTGGTGCCAACGAAGAACAATCAATATCAAGAGACAGATATACTTGGCGGCGCGCATTCAACCCATTCCATGAATTCTGGGACCCCACCAATTTCCCATCGCAACCATATCCTAAGCTGATACAAATCCACTTGAACCCTTTGGGCAGATTAAGGAACGTTGCTATAGGTAGAGATAACCAATAGGTTTGACCATTATAATCTTTCAAAACTTGTTCCGCGTAGGTGCTTCCCAAAATTTCTGGACGTAACATCGCATAAGAAGTCCTAGAGAATGAAAATTTAGGAATGATAAATTGCCGATTAAAAAAATAATCTTGCGAAAAAGCTAAACCACACCCTACTCCATTCGCCAACATATCAATCCCTGAAAACCCCCAACCGGAACTAAAGCCATCCATAAGTTCCAAGGCACTTAAATACGAGATGGCATACACGGCCCCTACCCAAGGTTGACGCTTCCCCGCTGCCCAATAATGCACACGATTGAGTTCATTGGTAATCAAATATCCAGTGAATGCATGTCCCATTTTGTCCATTTGCATCCATTGTTTGGAATCATTAAACAGATGGAATTCCTCTGAACTATACGGTGCATACCACACCTGATTTAAAGCTACTAGAGAACCCACAGCGGAAGAAGTTAACACCGCATGCGTAATCCCCTTTCGTACATGTAAACTATCCGTTCGTTGCGCATTCATGCACAATGCCAGAAAGAGCGAAACGCTTATGAAAGTTCTACGCATAAAACGAAAGTAGGAATTAACAAAATAAAGCCATGCATATCCGAAGCAAATTTTACTTTTGTAAAAAAACTCCCATGGATCATAGCAGAAAGGATTGGAACGAAATCAAAAGCAACGATAGTTGGTCGATATTTAAAATAATGTCTGAATTTGTCGAAGCCTATGACCGGATGGCCAAAATTGGTCCTTGCGTTTCTATTTTTGGATCAGCGCGAACTAAACCAGAAAACCCATATTATCAACTGTCTGAACAGCTTGCGGAACGCCTTGCATCCAAGGGATTTGGAATTATCTCCGGCGGTGGTCCGGGGATTATGGAAGCCGCAAATAAAGGTGCCCAACAGGGAAATGGACCATCCGTTGGACTCAACATTGATTTGCCGTTCGAACAGAATCACAATCCATACATCGACCAAGAACACAACTTAGAATTTAATTATTTCTTTGTGCGTAAGGTAGTTTTTGTTAAATACTCTCAAGCCTTTGTTATTATGCCTGGAGGTTTTGGCACCTTAGATGAGTTTTTTGAAGCGATGACCCTTATTCAAACAAAGAAAATCAGAAGAAGGCCTATTGTATTATTCGGTTCTGAATATTGGAAAGGAATGTTAGAATGGGTTGAAAACACCATGTTAACGAAAGAACAAAACATATCTGCAGGTGATTTAGAATTGTTTAAAGTAGTGGACGATGTGGAGTCTGCGGTATCTTACATTGAAGGCTTCTTTGAGAACCATCCGTTAAGTCCTAATTTTTAATCTGTATATTTGTTTAAATGAATCCGCTTTTCGCACAGATAAAGGCTTTTGTATTATCCAAGTATTTTTTAAAGCAGCTTGGGTTAGTTATCTTATTCTACCTTTCGGTGGTCTTTGTCATGATGGTTTTTCTACGGTTTTCAACAAATCACGGAGAACGCATTGAAGTACCTAACTTGGTAGGTAAAAATGCTGAGGAAGCGAAGGTAATCCTAGAAGATTTAGGTTTAGAATACCAAATCTTAGACTCCATTTACGACCCATCAAAACCAGCAGGTACGATTGTTTCACAAAATCCAAAATCAACTGCTTTTTCCTTGCTCTTTGTTAAGTCTGGTCGAACCATAGCCCTACGGGTTACCAAAAAAACCGACATGGTAGAAATGCCAAGCTTAATCCACCGCCAGCTAAAATTTGCTGAAAATACATTGCAAAGCAGGGGCTTAAAATGGATAATTCGATATAAGCCTACAAACGATGCGAACGGATCAGTATTGGAACAGCTTTATAAAGGAAATCGTATCAAAGAAGGTGCGCGTATTCCGGTTGG
>Ga0315907_10000753_pt1 | contig 45496 bp, 24 predicted proteins | sample LakEriMetagenome_3_FD_203525 | JGI IMG/M metagenome (GOLD analysis project Ga0315907, IMG submission 203525) | Freshwater fungal communities from buoy surface, Lake Erie, Ohio, United States - Buoy 12 MA123 | ecosystem: Environmental > Aquatic > Freshwater > Lake > Lake biofilm | place: USA...
AAGCAGTCATCATTGGCCAAGATCCGTATCACAATGGAGCTGCAACAGGTCTAGCCTTTGGGGTTAGAGAAGGGTTTAAGATTAACCCAAGTCTTAGAGTTATTTATAAAGAGCTATGTTTGGAACATGGAGAAGAAGAACTCCCTAACTTTGACTTTAGCTTAGAGAGCTGGGCCAAACAAGGGGTGCTACTTCTCAATACAACATTAACTGTAGTAAAGGGTCATCCTAACTCTCATGAAAGCCTGTGGAGAGGCTTTGTAGATAAGATGGTAGGTAAGATGATTCAAGAGAAAGACAATGTTGTATTCCTCTTATGGGGTAAATATGCACAAAACAGATTCCAAGATTTAATTAAGTCTACGAATATGAATCAAAGTAAATCCCATGTTGTAATTACTGCACCACATCCTGCAGCTGAAGTATATGGAAGTATGAAAGCTGGATTTGTTGGGAGTAATTGTTTTATGAAAGCTAATGATTATCTTTCACAACCAATTAATTGGATATGAAAGAACCAAGTAACTTATTAGCATCAGTAATCATGGATCTAAAGATCCGTGAAGAAAGAGGATTAGCAACTTATGGTACAACTATGGATAGGAAGGACCTATCTAAACAAGAGTGGCTGCAACATGCCTATGAAGAAGCTCTTGACTTAGCTCTGTATCTTAAGAAGCTGATGGAAGAAAATGATAGGCTCAAAATAAAAGAGCAATAAGAAAGGGGCGAAAGCCCCTTTTTCAAGCCCATTACGATACTCCTGGAGGAGCAATAAAGAATTTAAGAGCCTCTTGAGGATTAGATGATTTATCTAAACCTCTAAGTATTGGGGCAAGATCTTCTAACATCTTAGTTAGTTTGAGATCTCCCTTTTCATACTTACCAGCTTTTCTTTCATAGTAAATACCATCTTCGTCTCTCAATCCAATTCTGTATGGAATTTCTTTGAATAACAAATGGTCAGCTAGCTTTACACTATTAATGAAAGGCTTAGATAATGCTGTTGGGGATGAAGCAAATCGATAGAATTCCATAGGGTTATAGAACTGAGTTAGTTCAGATGAAATCCTTTTAGCCTGATAGGCTACAAATGCTGCTGCATAATCATCATCGTCATCATCTTCTCCCATCATGCCTATAGCTAAAGCTGCTATTGTACTTGCTGCTACATAGAATCCAAGTTCCATGCTAGTACGTTTAACATTTGCTTTTTCCATCGGAGTTAAAATTTGATATACACTACCAAACTTTAATCCTTTAGTGAAAGACTCTTTTGCATATCTGGCAAAGCTTGTATACATACCTTCAGTAATTCCATTTACTTCAGTATCTAAATGGACTTGGTCTCCATATCCAAACCTTCTTCGTAAACCTGGTTGGAAATATCTACGGTACATCAAAAGAGCTTTACCATACCATCTTCTATTTATGATAGGATCATCAATGCTGGTCTTAATCTGGTTAGTTTTCTTGTATACCCCAGATGCAAGGTTAATCATTTGGATAGGCTTGAAGTTGGCTACTCTAGAGTCTATCTTCCACTTGCCGTTAGCATCTTGAGTAAACACATCATATAGATTAGCTTCTGACCCATCATCATTCTTGATTACCTCCCCGTTCTTATCTTTTAGTTTACCTTTATATGTATCAGCCAAAGCTAATCCTCTTGTTACAGCAGTCTCATGTTCAGCCATGTGCTGTAGTATGAATAAGCTTTGAGTATCTACTGCTTTAAGGGCTCTGTTGCCTGTACGTTTATCAGCAAATGCTCCAAGCTCTCCACCTAGCAAGTCAAACTCTTGGATAAATCTAGCAAGTTTTGTTTCTTTATTAAACTTTCCTGCATCTGATATAGTTTCTCCAGATAGCATAGACTTGGTGTATGTTGCCTTAGCCCAAGTAAGATTCTTAGTATTAAAGAACTGACCAGCTACTGCTTCTTCTGCTAGTTTTTCATTATCAATTAAGAACTGGTTAGTTGCTTGCAGAGCATTCAATGCAAGTGTATTTAGTGCTGAGAATGTGGCAAGTTTATTTACCATCTTATTTGCACTAAGTACTTTTCCAAAGACATTAAACTGTTGTTTAATTTCTTTTTCCCCAAAGAATTCTTTATCTATAAATTCAGATAAGTGTTGGAAGTTATTCGATACTCCATCCTTTCTAGTAAATCTATTAACCCCAGCTTTTTTAGCAGCTGCAGATAGTACAGGATTACCATGTACATTTTTCTCAAGTATCTCTCTTCCCTCTACAAGATCTCTCATCATAATTACAGCTCCTGTAATCTGAGACTTTCTCTTGAACATGTTAGCCATACCAGCATACAGTACAACTGTAGACCCAACATCATGACTTACAAATCTAGCTTCAGTTGGATTGATGTAGTGCACTGGAACAATCTTGTTACGTTGTTCTTTGTTAGCATTGATAACTGCACCGTATGAATCATCTGTTGAAAGGAATGCAAACTCTCTATTTGCAAAGTCTTTTGTGGACTTGAATACATTGTAGTTATCTCCTTGCAACTTTTCTAAACCTTGAGCTTCTACTGAAGGGACTACATAAGATACTTTATCCCAATCATTTTTATGTGGGATCTGCTTACCACATACCTTTTGATGTTCATGATAAACTTTGAGAAGAGCTGTATAATACTTAGCTGCTGGAGAATTAGGGTCAGACATTAGAGCAGCATACTTAGGATTAGCATAGTTAGAGTTTGGTCTAACTGCTACTCCCTTGTACTGTTCGTTCTTGGCATCGTACATTCTAGCCTTCTGTTGTAGAAGGTCCATCTTATGAGCTTCGTATATAGCTGTAAGGTCAGGATTAGACTGTACTCCAACCATCTTTTTATTTAGATCTTTAATCCTAGCATCAAGATCTGCTACAGCTTTAACTCCTTCTTCTGTTACAATTGTATTCTTCTTATACCAATTAGCTACCTCTGTAAAGAATCTAGCACCTGCCTCACTTTTAGCCCAGTCTCTATATTCTGGGGTACCATATTCAGGTTGAGCATACTTTGCCTTTAAACCTTTTCTCATCTCGTACTCATCCTCATGGAACTTAGTTACGTTATAAGGCTGGACAAAGCTTAGCATTTGCATAGGCTTCATTTTTCCTGTCTGCTCATCACGTATATAATAAGTCTGAGTTTCTAAGATATCAGAGTTAAAGCTAGTAGGGTTGAGATCTGATCCTTTAAAAGCTGCATATTCTTTATAAGCAGGAGCAAGCTCATCTATAACATCTCTAGTATCGGCTGATGCTTGGTAAAGTTTATTCTTTACCATAGAAGTAAATAACTGCAGTGATGCTTGTGATGAGTAGATCAGTGGATCCATGTACAAAGAGTAAGCAGACTTATCAAGCTGTGCTTCTCTAAGTTCATTTATGAGAGTCTCACGTGTAATTCTTTTATTCTTAAGTTGCTTTATATTAAGCTCTATCATTGCTTTTTCGTAGTCCTCTTGAGTGATCTTCTTTTCCTTAAGATCTTCTTTTAGACTATAGTACTCTTCATCTTTTTTAATAGCAATGAGACGGTTGTTAGTCTTGATATTATCAATTAGAATATCTATCTGATCGTTTATATCTGGGGTACTGTACTCTAGGATAAGGTCTGCTGTTAATACAGTTCCAATATTTCTGTAGTACTTCTGCTGTCTTCCTAGTTGTTTAAGTAGGTCGTCTACCTTTTCCTCCATAGAAGATAGGGCTATCTGCTGCTTGTTATTAAGCCTAGAAGTTTTTCTATCTTCAATAGCACTCTGCAGTTTGCTAGCAATACTATTTTCACCACCCCCAAAGAAGTCTTGGATATTATTCCCTACATGATACATAGTATTCAATAGACTACATCTTTCTTCTTCAGACATGTTTTTAAATGACTCATCCGAGAAGCTCATGATGTAGTCAATACTTTCTTGGTTAGTCTTTACGACTCTTGACATATAGTCTACAAATCCTATAAAGTCTTCTACCTGTTCTGCTTTAGCTACTGCACCCTTTACTTTCTTTTTTGCATCTTCGTTAGTCTCTTGAATCTTTTTAAATGTGCTTAACTGAGATTTTATTTGTACGATTACATCATCATTCTTAATAGGTAGAGCTTCGAGTCTCATAAGCTGGGACTGTAGTGTCTCTGCTGTAAGCTGCATCAAGTCCTTAACATCTGAGATCTTTTTATTAAGAACTTTACTATTCTGTTCTTCTTCAGTCAATGTACCTTTAAACTCTGTAGCATTTAGTCTTTTACTGAATAGCTTATCTAGAAGAGTTTCTACTGCATTATCTTCAATTCCAAATAGACTTTTAATAGCTCTAATGAATTTATTAATTGCAGTTTGGAATACAGATTTTCCTTTCTGTCTCTTAGCACCTAGTATACCCATAGATGTTATGAGTGTTTCTTTAGCTATAGCTTGCTCAGATAGTTCTGGATAAGCCTCAGCTACCTGGGTGTATAGGTCTGTTCCCTTTACAAGATTCAATGCTTCTTTAACTAAAGAATTATCTTCACCTAGTAAGTCAATTAATATATGGCTGAACTCATGGATATGAGTATCCTCAGTCATAAGTTCAGGGTTAAGAGTGATGTTTACTGTACCATCACTATTAGGCTTAACCTTTCCTTTAGTATCTATTGTATCATCAAAGTTTATTTTGACTACAATTCCTGCTGTAGAAAAAGTATCTATGAGATGCTTTATTTGATCGGCTAGATTTGGGACCGTCTTGAACGGTTCTTTGCTTTTTAAGAATGACGTATCTTCTGTAAACTCTTCTTCTGTACCAGCAATCTTAGGAGCTATTAGTTGCTTGAATGCATCCTCTAATTGCTCAGTAGTAGCCTTGGGAACATATACTTGTTTAGCAAGTGTTTCAATAGGCTGAAAGAAACTATCATTAATAGTAACTTGATATCTGTTGTTACCTATTTTCTTGGCAGTTAATAGTTTCTCTGTGTTACCATTAGGCTTAAAGTATCTAGCAATTGTAACATTCATTGAATTTACAATATGCTTAGGATCTTTCAGGTCACCTTTAACTATAAGATCTCCACTGTTGTTAACAGTAAAGTGCTCAGTAAACCCATCAAGTAAGCTGTACTTAATAGCTTTTTCTTTATTAGGTGCATTACCTTCTAAAGTATCAAATAGATTTTGATATCTCAGTGAGGGTACTGGTTCTCCTTCGGTGCCAATTTCAAATACTTTACAAGCCATTGATTTTTATTTTATAACATACAAATTTGAGTAACATCTGCAGGATCTACTTTTTTAGCACCAGCTATATACAATCCTTTGAAGAATGGAAGTATACTGTCTATACTAGTTTCCTTGCCTACAACTTTTATATTAAGGTATTCTCCCCCTACAATATGCTTCTTTTTATTAGCTGTCTTGTTGAGAGACAAATATACAGCTTTATCTGAGCCTTGCTTGTAGTTTGGGCTTAGTACATACACACCTGACTCTCCTTTTTGAGTTCGGAATACCATAACTGCTGGAGGGTATCCACCATATTTTTCAACATTGGTGTAGTGCTCTTTAGCAAGTTTAGGTACGGTATCCCCAAGAGTCTGCCTATCTGTAAGATTAGATCCACCTGGACGTATCTCACCAAATATTCTAAAGAACTTAACTAAGTCTTCAGCAGTAAAGTAGTTACCTGTTTGCATGTTCATAGATTGCTTATGCAGATACTCTGCAACACTTATATCAGGTAATCCTGCCATCTCTCTTTTAAGAGGTTGCAGCCAGAACTGTGGCGGGATCATAGTAGCATAGTTAAATGCTGACTTTCTAAACCCGTTAGAGATTAAGGTATGCATACATAGGTCAAAGCCTATCTTCTTAATTTCTTCTATAGATCCTTTATACTTTTGTATTGCTTGTTCTGTAGCACCTTTACCAGGTTTTGTTAAATAAGCCTCTGGTCTGTACATCAGGTTGTACAAGTCTTCTTGAATTCTAGACTTCTCCTCAGGTGCATACTGTTGTGTAGCATCAAAGTTAAAAGTTGTAAATCCTTTTACAGACTTGTTGTTATCGTCCTCACTAAGCTTAGATAAGAACTCATTTCCAGAAAGGTTTGCATATTTCTGTAAAGCATTTTGAACTCTTGCCCATAGGGTAAACTTTCCTTTACCTGGTTTATATAAGTCTTCACTGTAAGGTACATTAAAGTACACACTAAGTGGGGAGTCTTGTCTTGTCAGAACTGTGAACATCATAGCAGCATTGATATCTCTATGCTGTTCTACACTCAACGAGTCTCTACCTGTAGCTGTTTTAATAGCTTCCTTAAATTTAATAGCTGATTCTGATGTAGTCATTGGGAATACAGTTCCAGCTACTCCTAGCATTTCCACTAACAGGTTATAATATCCTCTTTCAAATCCGTAAATAGAATCTGCATCATAGAATTGTGTAAGGACATTCTGATCTTTAGCTCTACCATAGAATGCTATTGGTGAATTATCTATTAGTCCTCCTTTTGGATTATCAAACTTCTGCTTTCTTTCTACATATGATTGAACTGCTTCAATCCTATTAATACCAGACATAGTATCTGGGGTAAGAAGTTTAAATGCTTCCTTAAGTTGCTTACCTGCAGTGTACATCTTCATAAAGTTTTGAAGAGCTCTAGCAGATGGAACAGTCAGAGTCATGATAGCCTCTCTGGACATTGTATATGTACTAGGGATCTTTTTATAATTATCAGGTAATCCTACACTGCCCAGTGTTATATTGTATTTCTCAGCAACCTTTTTATATGCTACGTTAACTTTAGATAGATCATCATTATGCTCATTAGCCATGATGTCTACAAAGTCTCTGATAATAGGTTGGTTCAAGAAGTGGTGTAGTAATTCTGTATCTCCATGATAATGCACCCATAATAACTCTACTGGGAAAGTGATTGGGTTGTCATTTACTATGTAGTGATACGGAGCTTTTGTTCCATCCACGGCTGCAGTTACATATCGGCTACTAATTCTATCTGTAGTAAGACCTGAGTCATACTTATATCCTGCATCTTTTGGGATTGCTTTAAGGAATTTAGTATTCATCAACTCCCCTTGAATCTTAATAGCAAACTCTGACATCAAGTTAAAGTTATCTGATGCAGCTGCTACGTTTCTACCAGCCATTGCATTAGCCCAAAGTCCTCTCATCTTGTTACCTAGCAAGTTTCTTACAGCACTTTGGGTTTCATACATACCCCCTGTAAACACTTTATTAGGTTTCAAAGACTCGTTTAAACTTACAATGCTAGTTCTAATATCTTTTAAAACTTCATCATCAAGTGGTCGAAGTGTTTCAAGATAATGCTCAGGAGATGAGAATACAGCTTCTATTGTATCTAGAATAACATTCATCAGCTCCTTATCACTAACCTTAGATACGTCTTTAGTTCTCCAAAGCTCATTATAGTTAGGTTTTACCTTTTCACCATTCTCAATCTCTGGGAACATGAGAAACATTTTATCAACGTCAAAGTCAGATCCCATAAGCTTAACTAACTGTGGTGGTACTACAACTGCCTTCTCATATCCAGCAGGAAGAATAGCTTTAATCTTAAAGATAATAGTAGATGCCTTATCCTGGTTGGGGATACGATAGCCAATGATTCTTCTTAGTTCTTCTGGGATATTGGCAGCATCTAAGTCTACACCTGGTTCGATTCCAAACTTTCTAAGTACATCTTCTCTAACCATGATCTCAGCATGGGCTAGTCTTGTACCTCTAGTTTTGTTAGAAGCATGATTTACAATCTCCAGGAAGTTAAGAGAGTTGTTTGTCTCGAATCCACCAAGAGCTGCTGTCTGTACAGCCTCATACCCTGATACATATTGCTTGAATACATTGTTGTTGTATATGCTAAGCAATGCTGTTTGGAAAGCTGTTCCATATACAGGGAAGTCAAGTGGGATAGAGAACCTTGTAATACCAGTAACAGGATCAATAGTTATATCAAGAGCCTTAATAAAGTTATCACTTAACTCTCTTTCTATAGCTTGACTCTCAATTAAGGATCTGATATTCTTAATCAACTTCTTCTTAGCCTCTTTAAACTCCTGAGCATTTTGAATAGCATCTATATTTACTTTGCTATTAGTAGATGTTTCAAGCTTAAGTTTCTCAACAACCTTTCTAAATTGACCTAGTCCTATTTGATTGTTTACAGACTCAAGGTCTCTCTTAATTCTTTCTTCAATAGCAGCATGATAAAGTGCTGTCATATCTTCCCCGAATACAGCTGTCTCTTCTTTAAGACCTGCATTGTAGAAGTATGTTGCAGATGATACTACATTAGCAATAGCATTCTTTTTTACCTGTCTACCAAAGATTGTTTCAGACTTTTCTTTTGCAGGAGGAATGCTTTGAGGGAAACGTAAAGCAGATGTACTATTTCTATTAGACTTCACATTAGCAAAGAATCCACCAGCTCTTGGTGACCAGTTTTTAATGTCAAGTATATTTAACTTAACTCCCTTCTTAGCAGATACAGCACTAGCTGTGTGTATCTTTTTCATTCCTGCATAAGGATTGTTTGCTTCGAGTGGGTTAGCCTCCATCCTCATCCTCATGTCGTCCATGATTGGGAAGGCTTTAGTGTATGATTTAAGTATTGGGAAGTAAGCTGTCTTGGTGATATCTGAAGCTACAGTGTTACCTATACGTTTAACTTCATTACCAAATGGCTTATATGGTCTGAACGGAATCTCTTGTCCAACCTTTGCTCCTTTAGGCAGTTTAACTCCTGCTGGATATAAAAATCTTCCTTCAGGATCTTGCTTATAATTTTTATAAGCTTGCTCATGATACTCCTTCCACTCTCCTTGACCTTCCATTATTTCTCTCAACCAGTCTATAGAGATAAGAGTCAAACCATCATGTTCTTCAAACTCACCTGCCATATATTGTGCAGTGAATGCAGCTTCCTCTGGAGTATATCCAGATTGTATAAGTTGTGTAGCAGTTCTAACTGCCCACTCATCCATCTTCTGTGAGATGACAGAAGTAATCTGTCCCATAGGATCATCAAATACTAGCTCTTCATATTGAGAGATAGCCCCATACCCCATAGGGTCGTCAAGCCATGTTAGTTTTTGTGATTCTTTTTTACCAAGTGTACCTTTCTCTGCAAGCTTAGTTCCTGGAGTACCTAGTGTTCTTTGACGTTTGGTAAAGTCTTCTATGCTTTTAAACATAGCTCTATTACCCCTAGTTATTTTAATAATCTCATTTCTACCTACGTCCTCATGGATAAGGAAGTCTACAAGAAGTGGGGTAGCTAGTTGAACAAACTTAGAGTTATCAGATGAGTTTACAATCTTAGTACCCTCTGCCCATTTTGATAACTGTTTAGTACTTAAGTCTTTTTTTCTACCAGACTCTTCAATAAGTTTTGCAATTTGAATTGCAGCATCTTGATAGAATAAAGTAAGATCTGCGGTCATCCTAGTCAACTCATTTGCAAATTCTTTGAGTTGTGGGTTTAAAGGAATTCCCTTGTTAACAGCATTTATATAATCTTCAGCAAGATCAGACATAAACATTCCACCACCCTTCTCACTAATGAATACATCAGTTACTATTCTTTCACCATCTTTGGTTATTCCATCAAACTGCATGAACTCACTGCTTAATCCAGTAGTCGGTCCAGTATGGTAGTCTGGTATCTTAGTAGCATTAGGGTCCCCAATTGTCTTCTTAGCTTCTTTTATTCTTAGAAGATCTTGAAGTATTCCTTTTATGAATGCTTGCTGATAAGTCATATTGAGACTATCTTTTCCATGACCAGATAATCTAGGCATAATCATAAACAACATGATTGCCCTGTCCCCCATAGAAGGAACAGTTACTCCATAGGTGGTAGCGTCTTCATTGTTTACAAAAGCTTGTATTCTTGAAAGAATAGAATCAACACTATTAAAGTCTTCATACTCTAATGCATCTTCTGCATAGTCTCTAATAGCTGATAAAGGATCTACACTAAATTCCTCTGCAAACTTTTGATTGTTTTGCAGGTGATTGAATAAGTGACTAGGCTCCATGCCAGGAGGGAAGATGAAAGGATCCTTCTTATATAACTCCAAGGCTCTTTCTTTATTCTTAGCTAAGTCTGCTTTAATTATTGTAGGTAACTCAGCAATAGGAGTAGCCATATTCAATGGGAATGTAGCTGTGTTTACTGCAGTCACAAAGCTTTCAGCTGATCTGCTTGTAAAGAATGGGGCTAGGCTGGCAAGGAACTTCATACCCTTCTTAGCAAAGTCTGCATCATAATAAGGTATAGGTCTCTCATTCATCTCTCCTATACTTAGTCCACTACGAGAGAAAGTAGTAGTAGGGGAAAGAGATTTAAATGTTTCTACGAGTCTAGCTCTTTCAAAGATTAGATTAAAGGCAGCTTTTCCTTTAACTTCTATTTTCTTTCTCTTGTCTGTCTCAGATTTAATTACTGTAAATCCTTTATCTACTAAGCTTTGTAAATTCTGGATAGTATCAAACTCTTGAATGTTACTTCCTAAACTCATGCCTAGATGCCATACTAGAGAACCCAATGCTTGTACTGGTGCACTTATTTGTCCTTCAGGACCACTCATGAATGCACTGTCAGCAACAGTATCATCTTTAAATTCTCTAGTAGAAGCTTCGTAGCTCTTTTGGAAATACTTTGATATGAGCTTAAACTTCTCTGACTTTATTTTAAACGTAGCAGATGACTCATCATCCCCAAATGTTTTAATGTATACAGCACGTTTAGTTATGTCTGTATCTTCTTCCTGTCCACCTACTTCTACAATCTGATTTCTCCACTGCTTTGCTACTCTATTTTCAGTAGTAGAGCTATTGGCATTGATTATCTTACTATCCTCTCCAAATAGAATCAACTTAAATTGAGAGTTAGTATTAGCAAATGCATTATATAGAGTAGCCCTATCGTCTTCAGACATACTTGCAACACGTGCATTAATACTCTTAATATCTGTTCTGTGTTTAGACTGTTCTATAAGCTTAGCTTCCATCTCCTCAAAAGTTAGAGTGTCGGCCCATAGTTCTGATAGTTGTTTGTATATAAAAGGCAGAGTGTGGTACTCATTCATATTAGTGAATACCTCATTCTTTTTGTTCTTATATACTATCTTGTTTCCCTCTTTTACTGGATTTACAATAGGGATACGTCTAAGAAGATTTTTTGCCCTTTGTGAGAGTTTACTCATCGGTGAGTCAGCAAAGTGGCTTCTTCCTTTAATATCTTTCTCGTCTGCACCTGCATCTTGTGCCTCAATCTTGTCATTCTCTGTATCTCCCTCTTTGTTATCAACTGTAATTATATCTTTAGTTACAGAGTATTGGTTAGCAGCTAGTCCATTAAGTACCATTTGTCTCCATGATGGGACAAGTGTGTTACCAGTCTCTGGATCAGTTTTACCATACCAGTTTGTAATTACATTTATAACTTGCTTACGTCTAATTATCTGTCTCTGAGCTATTGCTTTATCTCTATCAGAGGAGTCAGGATTAATTACTTTCTTCTTTATAACTATTCCATTCTTCTTTGCATACTCTACTAGGTCTGCAAGGTATCCATCTACCTCAGGTTTAAATGCTTCAGCTGCTTTTGAATCTTGTCTTTTAAGAGTATTGTACTTTGTCTTGGCATTTGTGTGTCTTGTTTCTAATGCCAACATCTTGTACATCTTAGGGATGTCTGTCTTATCTATAGTAGTTTTCCCTTTGATATCATAAATCTGATATAGGAGTCCATTTACAATTGAACCATTAGTTTTATTCTTTTTGCTCCCTAAGATTTTATTTACATCAGGTGTATCCCAACTTTCAATTTCATCAATAGCCATGTTAGTAAGTCCTTGTACCATCTTCTCTACAGTAGCCGATGGTATACCTTCTACAAGCATGCTAGGATTATAAGAGCTCTGCATAGCCTGTGGGTTTCTGAATACTCCTCTACCTAGGAAAGTGTCATTGGCCTTGGTAGTTTCCATAAGTGAGTACACATCTCTGAGACTTAGCTTATCGGATGCTATTCCTTTTATCCAGCTGAACAAATCTCTGAACCACTTGGCTAATCTATCCAGCATGCCTTTGCTACTCTCTTCCTCAGTCTTCATGTGTTCCATGAATCCATCAGCCATCTTCTCCTCGAGTACAAGTTTTCTAGCTTCTTCTTCACCAATTACAATATCATATAGTCCCTGTACTTCCTGTTGAATCTTCTGAATCTCAGCAGTAGTAGGGGCTCCAAATTGTTTGGTTGCATCTTTATATAGATTGTCTCTTTGTTCTTCAGACAACATTGTTCTGAATAGCAAGTGGTAAGCTTCGTGATACTCAGTTCCAGATTGGGCAGATGTCCACAGATTAATTGCTCCATTCTCAATATATCCATGCTGAGTCTTATTGCCTATCTCTTTAGCAAAGTCGTAGAATACTACTTCTTTACCAGGAAACATTTTAGACAAGTAAGCTACAGCTCTATCTCTCTTATCAGATTCTTTTGGGAAGTAGTACTTAGATGGTACCTCACCCTTGTACTTATTCCATAGGTAATAAGCTTTGGTTGGTTGAGATTCTTCTAATGCCTTCCATTCAGGAAGAGATTTATTTGGGCAAAATGTCATCTTAACAGTTTTCTTTTATTACCTTATCCATTAATTCTTGAGCTTCCTCTAGAGTTATAGTCTTTCCTTGGCCTTTGTATAGGTTTACAATTCCTTCAGCATCTATAGCATCATTTGCTATAGCCATTTTCAATCCTGCATCTAAGGTTTCTCCTTGCACAAATCCACTGTCTGTTGACTTCTTAATAGGTTCAGCTTTTGTTTCCTTACCTTTAGGAGTTTCATTTTTAGTAGTGGCTTTAGTACTAGCCTTTTTCTTACCTGCATTGTTGATGCCTGGGTCGGAGCTGGTCGTTGCTTTTTTCTGCTCGAAAGATACATCTCCCTTTACCAACTTTTTAATGTCGTAGTTCAATGTAAACTTCTTTTCAGCCATGCTAGATACTCTATCTATGTGTCCAGTCTTATCGTATCTAACTGGTATATATAAAACACTAGCTCCTGTTATTTCAACTTTTACGTTCTTATCCATGCCTATTCCTCTTAAGGCATAAGCATACATGCTCAACTGAGTTCCGTGCTGATCTCTCTTGCTTTTAGAAACCTTTTTGGTTTGTGGGTCAGTGTATCCTTTTTCATAATTTGCAAGTCCAGCTTCCGAACCAGTTTTTACATCGTAAAGATAATACTTACCAGTCTTTTTATCTCTAGCTAAAATGTCAAACTTGCCAGCAAAATCAGTATAGCTCTCACTGTAGACAATCATCTCAGTAGAGATCACTTTCTGTTTTCTAGAATCTATCAATCGTCTGATATTTGATATCTGACTCTTAAGATCTAGGAATGCTACACGAGACATCTTATCCCCACGGGTATAAGTATTATCCCCCATAAGCACTTTCTCTACAATATCATGTACAGTATTACCAGCTCTACTAGAAGATACCTTCTGTTCTTCTGTCCCATTAAATGGCTCAGAGGAGAAGCTAGTAATACGTTTAAACTTCTTAGGATTAGATGTTCCCTCAGGCTGTATCTTGTAGTGAGTCTCTTCTTTAGTAATAGGGTCTTCAAACATACCCTTATACTCTTTCTCTTTAATATCCAATAGTTTACCTACTAATGGATCTAAGAGATCTCTGTCCTCTTCTGGAATATCTGTCTCTTCTATATCCTCTACTATCTCATCTTCTTGTCCTAGCTTACCTTGAGACTTAAGCAAGTCTTCTAGATTTGTAGTGGAACCTTCAGTCTCAGCTTCTTCCTCCTCTGTCTGACCAATAGCTTCTGCTACTTCATTGTTATCTTCTATCTCTTGATCAAAGTCACTAATATCATTGTAGTCATCATCCTCATCTGAATATTCATCACTCTCTTCCTTCTCTTGAGAAGTAGTACTAGCTTTAGCAGATTTATTTGAAATGTCTTCTTCAGCAGAGTTAACAGGTTTACCATTTACAAGCATAGGTCCATAGGTAATACCAATGTCAAAGTAAGGACTTCCTTCTTCATTGAGATACATATCTGAACCTATGATTCCAGTCCAAGAGTTACTATCAGAATCCATATCAGGAATAGCTCTAGGATCTTTTAAGTACTCTAAATAGTTAGCATATTTTTTTCTTTCTCCATTCTCCTCATTCATAAATGGAGATTCAAATGGTTCATTAGCTATAAGTCTCTTTATGCTTACTTGATACTTCTTATCCATTAAAGCACCTTCAAATGCTTTAATTACTTTGCCTGCATACGTATTCCATTGACCATCCTTAGTTTCATTTTTAACAAAGGTTATTCCACCCTTCTCTCCTTTCTCAGCTTTTACAAAGCCATAGTCAAATTGTTTACCTTTTAATGCAAGAGAAAGATTTGATGCTGATATACGAATATAGCTCTCAGCTTCAGGTAGGTAGAAGGCATATGTATTCTCTCTAGTTTCTGAGTTCTCTTGCCCTACTGGCAACCAGAACATCATGTCAGTTCTCTCTAGACCAATTGCTAATTCTGCAATTAAATTGAAACCTACAAGATCTTGTAAAATATCTGACTGACCATTCATAAGAGCAAGCTTGGCAGAATTAACTCCAGCCTTAGTCATATTCTTAGTAGTAAGTCTCAAGTGTCTGAATCCTCCTAGAGGACTCTTAACAATCATTGCAACTCTACCTAGATCTTCAGGGTATGCTTTTATGTCTGGGAAGGTATCTCCTGGTTGGATATTGTCTCCCTGTAGACCTATCTCCCACTTACCAGCACCACTATCACTTTCAATCTTAGCAATAGCTATAGTAGGAGTACCCTGTGCAAATGGGTTGTAAAAGAATCTATCTCCATTCTTATCTACTGCATTTGCAATATTCTGAGAGTTAAATCTCTTACCTGCTATAGTACTAGTTGTCCTCTTACCTTGTAGGTAATTATTGTATATCTCCTCACGACTTATGTTAGATTCTGGTTTACCTGGAGCATATCCCTCAAGCATACCAACTCTTCTTATTCTACCATCAGGAGTTCTTATCTCAACAAAGATTGGAACTTTCTCCCAATGTTTATTAGCAGGTATGCTATCTTTTATACCTTGCCAGTATACAGTATCTGGAATTACTTGGAATACTACCTCTGTTCCTATATTAGATTCAATATGAGAAGCTAGAAGTTTAGGACTTATTTTAATAAAGTTCCCACTAAGATCTTTCTGTCTGGTTCCAGTATCAGTCTCAGGGTTGTAGTATTCTGTATTAGGGAGTGGAGTACCATCAGAGTCTACAATTATATGGTTGAAGTCATCTGTAGTTTTATGCTGTGTCTTTATAAGACGAGCATCTATTTCCCCACCATGCTCACTACCTGCTTCTACTTCTTCATCTATAGATTCTTTTACAGGTTCAATCGTAAGACTATCTTCATCGATGATATCTTCAGTAGGTGCCTCCTCTTCAGTTTCGAAATCTACTTGAATAGTAACATCATCTACTTCGTCAATATCATCTACCTCATCTGAGTAAAGGCTTTCTAGATCTGTTGGATCTACGTAGTCCTCATCTTCTTCATTGATGTCTAGTTCTTCTGACGCAGGTACTTCAACATCTCCCTCAGTCTCTGGTCTATTTCCTTGTTCCGTAGCAAATTCCTCAGTTCCTTCGGCATTTTGTAGGTTTTGGCCAGCTTCACTTGATTCTCTAGCTTCATTTTGTGCTGTTATTTGTTCTTGTAGTTTAGCAATTTGTGCATTAACTAGCTCTAATCTAGTTGATAATTCTTTAAGCTTGTTCTCCTCTTTATCTATTAGCCTTTCTACCTCTTCAGGTGAAGGAGCATTCATCACAAGTCTAGTAGGGTCTTGAAGTTTTTTATAAGCTTCAATCTGTCTCTCTGATTTAATTATACTATACTTTAAATCATCAGCTTCTTTTTCAAGTCTCCCAATTTCATTAGCAATCTCTACAGCATCTTGTGGATCTATATCAGTAGCCATAGCAGAAGGATCTCCTTCACTTGGCATACCTATCATTTCTCTACGTGTCCTATCGAGCTCTTCTCTTTTCTTGTTATAGGTTTCAATTAATGATACTATATCCTTATAGATTTCATCATTTTGAACTGCAGTATAAGGTTGATTATTTCTTTTGTATGCTTCTTCTAAAAGTTGTTTAGCTTTAAATAAACCATCAAGGAATTTCTGTACCTCTTTTATTGCATACTCATATACTGCAGGAGTACCTGTAATTTCATCTATAGCTATCTTTTGATTAAGTCTTGGCTCTTCTACCTTTAATACTTTTAGTATATCTTTTACCTTAATCTCAGTTTGCTCTAAGGTCATATTTACAGTATCAGCTGTACCCTCAGAGATATAACCCATCATTATAACCTCAGCAAGTTCATTTACTAGAATAGGGTCTTTCTCTGGTGTAAATATAACTGTCTGCCCGTCTTTATTTATCAGGGTTACTGACATAACTGGAGCTTGACCTTGGTCATCAAGAGCTGCCATGTTAAGTTTAATAGCATCCATAATGCTTATGCTATTATTCCTGTAGGGAACTCCATTAATTATGATATTCCTGTTGTCACTGGTAGTAACTCTAATAGCATTTACATACTGTTTAGCATTTGGAGTGTTACCGTCAGAAGTTTTAAATCCAGCAACGGCAGCAGCTGCATCTTGCTCAGCTTTCTTTTCTCTATCAGTCTTTGGGTTATTAGCTCTAGCTTCTTTCTGAGCTTTAGTTTCCCCAGTTCTATCTGCTACAACTCTAAGGATGGCTATAGCTTTTTGAGGATCTTGATCTTTAAGTTCCTCAATGCCATCTAACATATCCTTAAGTACTGCATCGGGAAGGTCATTGTAATCTTCTACATACCTATCCTCTATCTCTTGTAGTTCTTTATATCTCTTAAGAAGTCTCTCCCTAAGTTCAGGACTAAGAGTATCGTTATTGATAAGGCTATCTAAATCTGCAGTAGATCTAGCTTCATCTATAACTACATTAGCTTCTTTATTATCATTAATAATTTTAGCTTGTGCTTTAGCTCCCTGTTTAGCTAGTATAGCCAAATCTCTTTTCTCTGGGGATAGCATAAGCTCATCGAATGCAGCTATAGACTCCTCTCTCATTTGCAATCCAGTAAATAAGTTCTGCAACTCATTTATGAATTTCATTTTATCGATAGGATTAAGATTGTCAGCATACTTCATTGATCTCTCAAGTTTGCTAAGAATCTTATTCTCCTCATCCTCATCCTTCTTCTTTCTCTGTCCTTCTGGAGATTGCTCTTCAGCTTTGGCTTTAGCCTTTGCCTCTTCTGAAGCAGTGTCACTAAGTGTTGTACTAACTACAGATTTAGGGAATTGTATTTCTCCTGTCTCTGAAACAGTAATCTTGTTCTTCTTTACAAGAGCAAGAATATCATCTTTATTTATAGTTGCAAAAGAGTCTGGACCTTCTGGGGAAAGTCTTCTGAGCTCATCAATGCTAGCATTAATCTCTTCGTCTCTAGTATCAATGCTAACCATATGCTGCATTAAAATAGCTTTCAACCTTTGGTTGTAAAGTCTCTGAGTAGCATCTGCTTGCTTTTGCTCTTTGCCTTGGAGCATACCAGGTAGGCCAGTCTTAATAGGATTAACCCTTTGAATAATATCATCTAAGTCTCTATTAAGTTTAGATGCTTTTTTATACTCCTCTTTTAGATCCTGTATAGCTTGTACATGACTTTTACCACCACTCTGTTCTGCAAATGTGGCCTTAAGTTTACCATCCTCTGTCTTAGTAGTGTCGTAACCAGTACGTTTCATGAACTCTTCCTCGGACATTTTTTCGAGATCATCGAATTCCTCAAGTCCAAGTTCCTCTGCATCCAGGGCTTGAAGTTTTGCAGCTCTGGTAGCAATTAATTGTTTTCTAAGTTCGTTAGCAAGTTTGTAGTTACCTACTGCATTAGCTGCTGTTATAGCACTAATAGTTCTTAAGCTTTCATCATTCTGTTCAGCATTTGCTAGGATATCTGTAAATGCTGCACTGTTTTTAATATTTAAAAGTCTCTCTGTATTAGCAACAAGGTTTTTCCTTTTAGCAGCTTCAGCACCGAATGTAGTGCTAGCTGTGCCCATTACTCCACCAGTAAGAGCTCCAAGAAGCATGCTCTCCAAACCATCTGCACTTCCAAAGGTCTCACTTAATCCTTTAGTAAGTGCTTCAGCAAAGTCTCCACTTCCTGTATCAAATTTATTTTTAAAGTACTCACTAGCTCCTACACCAATTGCATACTGTGTTCCTTCTTGGAAAGCTTCATTAAGAGAGTTCTTATAAATAGGACTTGCAAACTTGTCTACTTTAGCAAGGGTTTTACCAAAAGCAGAGTTAGGAGTTTTAAGTACATACTTGCCTCCCTTCTCTATAATGTCCTCAGTCATCTTTTCTCCAATAGGTAGACCTGCTAATTTCTTAGACCCCCCTATCATACTTCCAAAAGTGAATAGATTGGTAGGCATAAGAACAGCCATATTTAATCCAAATGTGGTATTCTCCACAGCTCTTGCACTCTCTAAGATTGCCTGCTTTTCTTCAGCAGTCATATCCTGTTGAGCAGACTTACCTGGATTGGCTTCTTCCCAAGCAGCAAAACTTTCTCTAATAAACTCTTTAGATTTTTCTCTAGCTTCTACAGAAGACTCAGCAAGAGACATCATAGCTCCTACCTCTAGGTGCTTAGCAGCATTCAAAGCTCTAGCAGTTTTAGCAGCTCCAGCTACATCGTCTGATAGTTTAGCCCCAGTTTTAATCATTTTGGAGGCTTCGTAAATCTTCTTAAGCTTTTCTCCAGTGCTTGCCACCTTACCAACAGCAGCTGCTTCACCAAGAGTAGCCATCCCTTTACCTACTAGTCCTACCCCTCTGCCAATTACACCTGTACCTCCAGTTAACCATACAGTTGCTAGGGAACCTAATGAGTACCCAAGTCCATTAGCAAACTTATCAGTCCAGAAGTTAGCAGTACCCAAAGCTTCAAATGCACTTCTATCTGGGTCTTGTTCTTTTTGAGAGTAGTAGTGTGGAAAGTTTTCAGCCATCCACTCATTCATCTCATCTACCGATCTACCTACAGCATTATCTGCATATGTACCTCCTGTAGCCATAGAGGCCAGACCTGAGAATATTCCAATAGTGTTTTCTGCAATAGCCCCACTCATAGTGGTTCCCATTTTAAGAACTCCTCTTCCTAGCTTTTCTCCAACACCTTGGTTGTTTGCACGGATCTCATTCCAGTCTTCACCAAATGGATTATAACCTACATCATATTTAGCATAATTTGCAAGAGCATCACTATATCTATTAGTAACATTTATTGTACTAGAGGCTTGCTCCAATCCAGACATAAACTTGTCTGGGGCAGTTTTATATTCTAAAGGCTTACCAGCATTAATCTGTGCCTGCTTGATATAAGGATTTTCAGAATCTACTGCTTCTTTAGGAAGTCCTGAGTTTTCAGCAATCTGTGCTAAGTATGGGTTTTCCTCCATGTGTTGGTTCTATTCTAAATTTAAAAGCCTGTTACAAGTCCACTACCAATAAGTCCTTTAATAGCAGGCTCATCTAAGTTATGTCTAGTAGCTGCACCTTTGTCCTTATCAGTTTTTAGATAAGGAGTGCCATCTGGATACGTGATCGAAATATACGGAGAAGCATCACCTCTACTATAGATATTAATTAGAACCCTCTCATTATTAATTTTAATAGTCTCTAGAGTTCTAACTTTTCCAGGTTCCATTGATCTTTGTTGCATGACTAGAGTACCAAATCTTACTTCAGGATTATTAATAGCTGCATTCAATCCTTCATTCTTAATTTGATTTCCATCGTATACAGCAGTCAGTACTGTTGCATCATCCCCTTCACCTTTCATAAGGTTCAGTTTCCACGAGTTATTACCTGGATTCCATCCTGATTTTACAATCTTATATCCTGCTAGCTCTGGTGAATTTCCATTAAGCTGTTTAACACTACCGTCTGGTAGCATAACTGTTATAATTTCTTCTGGGTTTAATGGTCTTCCTTTCTCTCCTTCGAAGAAACTATGAGCTGCTTTAGTAGTTGAAACATCTATACTCTTACCCATACCAGTCTCAATTAATCCCATGTTGTATGCAGTAGATTGTTTAATCTCTGCATATTTAGCATTAACTTTAGACTGTAACTTACCGTTAAATTTATTCAATACTTGTTCTGGAGTACTTGCATATCCATTATAATATAGCTCTCTTTGCTCAGGAGTCATATCACTTGTTGCATACAATGAACCTCCTGGTACTCTAGAGGATCCAGGTGCAGAATTTGAAGGCTTATAGTTTTCGGCCATATGTGCCTCAAAAGCACCTTGACCAAATTGCTTATCAAAAGCTGCCTGGAAATCCATATAATCTTGATCACCAGTGTTGTCAAATATCTTTTGTACCTCACTATAAATATCTCCAGAAGAGTAAGCTGGGAACATAGTTTTAACTACATCTGTTATTTTATTATCTACAGATTGCAAATCGGCCATGCTTACTGAAGAGTCAGCAGCTTCTTTCATCTGAGCCTGTACTCTAGACTTATTATTAATCAGAGTATTAAGAGTACTATTTAGACTAGCTTTAACTTCATCAGAGTAGGTATTTTGATTAGCAGCCAAGTCTTCAGTAATAGCTGCAATCTGTTGATCAGTTGTAGCAAGGTACTGCATCTTACTCTTATGGTCAACACCAGATATATCCATATCAGCTCTAACCATATCGTAGTTGTATAGTGGAACCATTGATGCAGCTCCACCTCCCCCACTACCACTTCCATCTCCTCCAGTAATTCCTGACTCTTCTTTATAAGTAAAGAGACCTGCTTTCTTCATTGCATATTCTTCTACTGGACGTAGTATCTCTGCTCTATAAGCTTCTCTCATTAACTCACTAGCAAGTGCTGGGTCTTTCATAGCAGCATCTATTTTAGCACTAGCATCTGTAAGAGCAGTTATAGCAGTTTGGTACTGAGCTTTCTTTGTTTCATCTGTCTCTAGTCCAACTTGAGTTTTTAACTCAGCTAGTTTATTTTCATACTGCTGCTTTTGATTTTCAAGAATTACAGGAGTCTGACCACTTTTATCAGCTTCATGAGTTTTCATATCTGCCATCTGAGTAAGATAAGCAGCTACATCTGGCTCTTGAATTACAGAACTGTATACTTGCATTACATCTGCTTCTGGTATTTCTTCTGTATAAGCTCCTACTTTACGTTTGTAGGTTCCATTCTCATCTGTAACTATACTCCCTTCTTGATATCCTCTTTTTTTCAGTTCTAGAATTTCAAGTCTCTTAGCCATTAGATCCATTAACTTAGGATCTTTAACAATAGTAGGAGCTGTAAACATTGTACCTGCTTTTACTCTCCCAGTAGTAGGGTCAGTTTCAAAGCCTTTATACCCTTTAGTAATGTAAGATGCTGCTTTGGCATATTGCTCAGAGTTAATATCCCCCTTCTCATATTGTTTATCAATATTTGCAAGAGCTCCTTGATATCTTTCGTAGTTTTCTTTAATAGGGGAATTACTAGTAGAAAATTCTTTAGATAATCTATGAATAGCAAATCCTAGATTTTCATAATTTCCTTTACCTGCCAAGCCCTCTAGACTCTCAGTAATTTGTTGTTGAAGTTCATTCTTTCTTTTAACGTCATTCTCAAAAGGAAGTGCAGCCTTCATCTGATCAACAGCTAAAGCCAACTCATCGTTAGCTTTAAAATTTTCTATAAACCTATTACGTAAGGTCTCAGATATTTTTACTGATTGAGGATCTACGTAAGTACTTACATATTGATTCCATTTATACGGCATACCTATTAGATATTAAATGTTTTTTTACCTTTTGACAATTCACCTAAACGAGAGGTATATCTTCTAGTTCCCCCAGTTTTAGCTTTACCTATATACTGATTATACTGATCAGCTGCATAATCTCTTAACTCTTTATCAGTCTTTCCGTAAAATTCAGATTGAGGATCTTTAGCTTGCTTTTTTAAATCCTCATAGTATTGGAATCTTTGGTATGAACCAGCATCATCCATAGCATTAGCTAATCTTTCCTGAGCTTTGTATGATCTATCATCTTTATAGATTCCAGCTATACGAGTAGCAGCTTCGTCTAGAGCTCCAAAAAACTCCTCTCTTTTATACTGTTTTTCATTTAGCTCTAGTTGCTTATTAAACATCTTAGCTTTTTGCAAACTTTCAGAAGCTCTTTGTCTATTCTCAGCAGTAGCAGCAGAAGCTTCCATAGCTTGTTGAGCATTAAACTCTGATGCTCTTTGACCAAGTTCAGCTTCTTTGTTTTGAATAGCAGTATTAATCTTACTTTCCTCTTCTTGAATCTGCAACATATTTTGTTGAAGTCTTGAAGAATTAGCTAGTTTGCCAACTATAGCTGCAGGGCCTGCATTAGTTCCTTCAATATACTTATTAATAGCATTAGAGTTTGCTATTGCAGCAGCTCTTTCAGCACCCAATGAAACTCTTCCAAGTGTAGCCCCTCTAACTACAGAACCAGGAGCTACTGACTCTCCTTTAAATTCAGCACCACTTGTATCTATTCCAGCAGTCGTTTTATAAGGACTTGCCAACAAAGCTCCTACAGGTAATAGTTGTCCTAATCCAGCAAGTAAAGCTCCATTTATATTTGAGTCTCTAGGAGGTGTTACTTTCTTCTCAGTCTTCTTTAATCCAGTGTCTTTTTTAAGATCAGGCTTTGCTATTTTTGTAGGCAATAAACCAGGTTCTTTACTTTTAATTGGTTGAAGAGTTTCTCTATATGGGAAAGGTCCTTCTGTTCCTGGATCTACTGCAGCAGTACCTTCAGCTGCAGTAACATCAAATCCAGTTGGTGTAAATCCAGCAGCTTTTTGAGCAGTAGCATCTGGCATTCCTATATTAAACTGCTTGAACATTTGATTATCTATAGAAGAAGGTTTATTCAATCCAATAGTTCTTCCTTCTATATTGATGTAATTAGGATCAGTATAAAATGGAGGTTGTCTTACTAATCCAGTTTCTGTTGGAACAACTCTAAATGGAGTTGTTGGTTTTGCAGGACCTATGTTTCCAGTGAATCTTCCTACTGCCGTACTTGGTGTAGGTGCTTCTAACATTAATGGACCTCTTCCTGCCATGTTAGGTGCAGAGGCTGTTGGTCTTGCTGCTGATGCATTTGGTGCAGATGCTGTTCCTGCAAATCCTTCCCAAGCACCTGCTGCTCCTCCTGCTAATCCACTAGCTCCACTAGCAAGAGCTCTACCTACACCCAATAATGCATAGTCAATTGGACCTAATACAGATTGTGCTGCCCCAGAAGGAAGAGGTTGTCTTCCCTGATTTAATGCAGCATATTGATCAGCACTCATAGTTTGGTTACTAGCCTGAGGTTTTGCTGACACTGCTGCAGGCTTACCATCATCTGGTCTTACTCCAGGTATTCCTAATTTACCAGCTTGGTAATAAGTCTGCAATCTAGATTGAGATGTATCAGCATGCTCATTCCATTTATTACTTTCCCAAAGTTGCTTTTCATTTGTAGCAAGTTCTACTGCTCTCTGAGCTACTTGGGGATCTTTTGGTCTTAATACTACAAAGTATCCACTATCTGCCAGTACTCCGTCTTTTAGAGACTTAGCTCTTTCAGCTACTGTATCAGGGGTATCTGGATTAACATCATCAGGATCTACATTACCTCCGATAGCATATACTTTATCTCCTTCTAGTTTAGTTACTATATCACCATGTGAGAAACCAGAGTAAGAAGACTGTCCAAACTTCTGCTTATTCCCAGATCTATTATTTACAATGATATCCCCAGGTTGGAGTTTTGTTGTAGCAGGATCTAATTCTTGCCAATCATCTCTATTTTTTAAACCAGTTGCATATCCAGTATGTGTGGGGCTCTTAGGGAAGTTAGGGTCAGCATTGCTATACACATAAGAAATAAATGCTGAGCTCCAAGGAGTACTGTCAATATAGTTTAAAGATTTTGGAGGTAATTGTTTTTTACCACCTTTTGCATACTTAGCTATAGTATCAGGACTTCTATCCTTTTCTCCTTCTTTATTAGCAACAGCCTCTTGCATCTCAGCAAGTTTCTGAATATCTGCTTGTTTGCCTCCAGACTTTAGAATTTCTTTATGTCTTTGGGCAAATGACTTACCACCAAGTTTAAGATAAGCTGAGAAGAAGTAGTCATTCATTTTACCCTTACCTCCTGACTTAGCCATCATTACCTGATCCATAGTCTCTCCACCTTCTACCTCCGTATCAGGAAAAGGTCTAATTCCCGATACACCATCTATCTTTTTCTCAGAGTGTTTGTTTCCTACAAACTCTACTGCATCAGAACCTTCTATAGGGACAACTTTTCCCCCTGGAACTCTAACTCCTCCTGTCTCACCATAGAAACTAGGGGTAGTCATCATGCTAGGGTTATTTGATGTACTATACCCATACCCAGATTGAGCCCCAGCAAGTCTTGACTTAACGAATGCAGCATTGTAAGCTCCTGCAATCTTAGCATTTTCAGCTGCTATACGTGCTTCCTGTGCTTTTATTTCAGCAAGTCTTACGTTTTCTGCTTGTTGATATTCATCAGCAATTTTTTTAGCTTCCTTGTTTTCTTTTTTTGCTTTAATTAATCCTATTCCTCCCCCAACTAACCCCCCAATTGCTCCACCTATTACTGTTCCTCCTGGTCCTAGGAAACTTCCTATTGCTGCACCAGTACCAACTCCAGTACCTGCACTTTTCATTGCAGATCCTGCTAAGTTTCTTTTTCTTTCTTTTTCAGTAAATGTAGTAGGGTCATAATCATCCCCACTTTTCTCAAGAAGAGTTCCTCCGATATTTAAACCTAGACCAATACCTGCAGTTGCTAATCCAGCTCCTAAACTAGCTCCTGTTCCAGCTGCATTAACAACACTACCACCACTATTAGCTGCTGCTTGTCCTACTTGACTCCCAACTTCTACAGCCCCAGGAACAAGAGTTCCAGCTACAGTTGATGTAGTTGGTGCAGCGAAACTAGCTACTTGAGTTCCTCCAAGTCCTACAGAAGCAGCAGTATTAGCTGCAGTTCCTAATGTAGAACCATATACTCCTGCTTGTCCTGCTTGCATAGCAGTATTAGCAATAGCATTAGTAGCAGCTTGTTGTGTTGCTTTTTCTACTAATTTTTGTTTAACATATTGCTTTCCTAAGTCCCCAGCAGTTGTTGCTGCATCCATTCCAACAGCCTTTACTTCTTGCTCACTAGCAATTTTAGCTTGCTCTCTAGCAGATTTAAGTTCTGCTTGTCTAGTTTTTTCTTCTTCGTCTCTAACTTTTTTTTCTTCTGAGGCTCGTTGTTGTAGAATTTGACTAGCACTCATAGCAGATTTCATCTGCTGTTGAGCGGCCATAGCAGCTCCTGCATCATAGTAGAAGGGGTTAGTAGCATAGGGACTAGCAAAGTCAGACCCTGTATAGTTTGCTTGGTTATACCCCAATGCTCCTGCAGTTACATATTTTTTTCTTGCAGGTTGTTTAGATTTAGCTTTTTTAGACATGGGCTTTTAGTTTTATCGAGCTGAGACTCTAGAGGCTGCTGTCACCCCGTACAAATTTATTAAATTTCTTGTTGAGTTGTTATAAATTAAACGAATTCCTATGAATTTATCTACAAACTTCTTTTTGTCATACCATAGTTTATTATAGTCTATGTAGTTAGAGTTTATAATACCTTCATCTGAAAACATTTTTTGAGTAACATCATGAGTATATGTTCCAGAATAAATATCTCCATTAACTGATACTTGCCCTGAAGACAGTGAAGAGTTATAGTCTAACTTAGCTATATCTCTAAAACTATTTAAAGTCCACTCTGAATCTACTTTTCGTATGTTAGATAGGTATTCTATAGTCTCTTCTCCAGAGATTTGAGTTGTATTGTAAACATAGTAGCTTGTAAATCCTGGAGCAAACTGTTGTCTAGGAATAGCAGAAATATCATCTTTAGTATACACATCTGCAGTGTAGGCAAATGAGAAATATAACTTTGACATGCCTTTAGTAGACATTGTACCTTGCTGAGTTCTTCTAATCTCTCCAGTAAAGATACAATCAATCTCAAAGTTATATGTTGTTCCATAGAAATTACCTGGATTAAATAGGTCACTATGTTCGTATATAGAGTTATTATTAAAACTGTATATAAAATCAAAGTTATACCCGTACATTTTAGGGATATAACTATGCCTACTTGCCCATACAGATAGAGTATGTGAAAACGAAATTGTCCATCCTTTTTCTATAAACCATCTTGCATCTTCTTCTTTAAGTGCATTATCATATAGATCTTTAAACCAATTGATGCTAGGAGAATATATTATATTCCCAGCTGCATATTCTGCTATAAATGTGTCAGTAGGAACTATTTCTCTTTTAGTTATCAAAGTTCTTTTGAATAGAGGATCATAGCTGATTATAAATCCAAAGTAGTTAGTAATAGAATCTGAGTAAGCATTAGTAGCATCTGCATCCCATCCATATGATTCTAATACAAATGGTATATTCTCTCTAGCCCAACTATTTAATCCTAGCTCTGTAAGATCTGATATTTTTTCTCCTACCATGAATATCTTACGAGCTCTTCTAGCTACGAATATATATCCATCTTTAGTAACTAAAGATCCAAACTTATTCTGTAATCCTAGATACCCTTCTATACTTTGTAAGAATTCATCTGGCTCTTGAGCAAATAAGTCTCCAGACCCAATATAAGCTTGAGTAGCATCAGAAAGTTCAAGGTTTTGCTTACCTTTAGTTCTAAATAGACTATTTTCAGTATGGATGTAAAGAAGAGCATTAAGGTTAAATATGTTTGTAATTTCTCCTTTGTTTACTGCAAAGTCTTTATAGTCAAATGCTAAGAAATATCTATACTGATCTGCAAATGTTCCATCTTGAGTTCCAGATCTTATTACTCTATTGGGGAATAGATAAGTAGATACATCTTTTTTAGGGAATGGTACTGTAACTCTTAAGTCTTGAACAGCTGAATAATGCTCACCGTAAAGTATATTATCCATCTTAGTCAAGTCAAATAGTGGAGACCTCCACAAAACTTCAGATGCCACGTATTTATCAAAGTACATGCTTGAAGATTCTGCTACTCCTTTTATAGGATCTCCAGCATGTCTGTAGTTTATATTATCATCTGACTCTACCATAAACTGATATATGGTAGTAAATGGATCGACACTCCCTAAAGACCAATTATTTGTTCCTACTCCTCCAGTAGCTTCAGTTGCAGATATTTCTATTGTGTTAGTTATGTTAGCTGTTGATCCAAAATTTAATACATTGAATACTGTTGATGGAGCTATACCAGTTGTTCCTGCGACAGCATCAAATGGAATATCCCCATATATAAAATCATTATTTGTACCAGTTATACTTGTAACATTCTTACCTTTAGCAAAGTGAGCCAATCCAAAATTAGCAGAAGTTGTTCTGTAACTATATCTACAGATATACGTATCTCCTCCGTAGATTTCATTGGAGTATGTTCCAGTATAGTAACTCTCACCAGTTGGATTTCCTATCCCAGTATCTAAATCTTGGCAGTTTATCTCTTGGTAGTATCCAGTCCATACAAGTTGTTGCTCATCGAATGGTGCAAATACATCTGTCTTTTTAGCACATAGATTAACTAAATATACATTAGGTCTTCCTGTAGTTTCAGTAGTAGGAGTTACGGCAGTAGGAGTATACCCACTAGGTATTGATAGTACTTGAGGTTGTTGTGTTAAAGAGTTTGGGATTAAATAAGATAGAATATTTTTAAATCCTTCTATGTTTGCTAAAGCAGGATCGGTAGAAATATACTCGTAGTGTTGTAGTTCTAAATAAAAATCCTTAAGTTCAAGTGATCCACTATATCCAGAGTTCCTAATTTGATATGCATAGTCTAAAATTCCCCAGTAACTCCATCTGTTTCCCTTATATCCACCTAAAGCTGGTAAACCTGAATATAACCCAAGAACGATTCCACTTTCTCCATAAGCATTAAATATGTAGCTAGCACCTTTATAACTAGCTCCAGGAGTAGTTTTTAGAATCTTCAACCCGTCTATATATGTAGCAGAGTCTGCATCTAGCATAAAAATTGTTTGATACAGATTTAATAGAAGTTCTTGCTTAGGTACAATATTATAACTAGCATTTGAGTATATAATACCTTGCTCAATTCCCCAGTCAGCAGTACCGTCTTCTGTACTTCTAGCTCTAACTCCTACATCTATTCCAGCTCTTCCTGGAGTATTGTACATAGATCCTACATATACATTTCCCCAAATCACCTGAGGTCCTAATATATCGTAGAATGGACTAGTTGGTGTAGCATTAAAATTTATTGTATTTCCTAAGTCTGGATGAACCCATGCATATTCATCATCTCCACTTCCAGATCTTAGTGATGTATAAAAAGTAAGACGAGTGTTATTAGGTAGTCCAGGAACACCACCACTTCCATTTACTGTTCCAGGAGGCTCTGCTCTTCTTATTCCTTTATATCCACCTAACCAACTTTGCATTGTTACAATATATTGTACATCAATGTGTGTTGCAGGAGATAGAGTACTCTTAGTTCTTAATAAGTTAAAGTCATGAAACTTTATTACAGGTTGTGCAAGATACTGTCCAGGTCTAACACTAGACTGGCCTGTACTTCCTATGAATGGTACCCATAAAGCATCAGTTGTATGAACACCACCAATCTTATGATGTCCTTCTAATAACCATATATTATAGAAAGGTCCAGCAGATGCTTTAGCTCTGGTATTATTTAAATTAGCAGCTAAGTAAGGAGTAGCTGGATGAGCCCCACTTTGTCCTAGAATAGTTTTATTCCCCTGAGTTCTTTTAGCATAGTATACTTTATATCCTTGTACTTGTTGTAGTATAAACTTAGGTATTCGTATGTCACTTAACCTTATTCCTAAAATACGTACTTTTTCTTTTATATCAACAGATTGTCTGCTTACTTGCAATCCATCAATTGGGTTTCCTGTAGGACTACTAAAGTCAGAATTAGGTTGAATATATCCTCTTGAAGAGTTATGATTAGATGGCATTTTATGATGCCTAACACTATTATTTTTCTCACTACTAATTTGGTATCCATTACCAGTACTATCTACACTCCACACATCAAAATCTGAAGAGTCTGGATATGTCTCATTAAGATTCATCCAGTATCCAGTAGTTTTTTGTAAACCTGCAATATTTATTTCAGATGGAAATGGTAAACTTGTATCTATATATTGAAAAGCATATGGATTTGGATCTCTAGCATATATTTCTTGAGGTTTAAATACATAAGAATCATCTTGATCTCCAATACCTACATTTAGATTAGTAGTTAGTATGCTTATTTCCTCCACTCCTATATGCCGTCTTCCAGGAATATGATATGCGTAAGTTTCACTTCCATCTTTTAGAACAAATGATATGTAGAATGCATAAACTTCTCCTCTTCTGTATCCTTTTAAGAAAGTATTAAAATATGTATTTCTATACCCATTTGTAGATACATTTTGGGTTACTCCAGCATTTTGGTTTTGTAAGGGTCTAATTACATCATTAATATAGGAGTCAGTTAAACCCTCTCTTGTAGATAGCCATGCAAACTTAGGCCAAGTTCCAGTGAGTCTATTATTATCAGAAAAAGCTGGTTGATCTGGGAACACCATTTTAGCATATCCATCATTTAAGTTGAAGATATCAAAGTGTCTTGGATCAAATAGTGTAACTTCTCTTATTATAGTTTCTAGTTTAATATTATTGGCAAATCGTTGATAGCCTATATCTTTTCTACCAACTATGTTAGCCATATACAGTTTGTTATCTAACTGTGTAATTGACTTTGCTGCTAAGTATTTTACTTTATCAAGAACTACTTCACTTGGAGAGGATCCTTGTGCTTTTTCTAATCCAGTGTAAATTATCTTACACTGACTACCAGTTCTAATTTCATTTAGCTTATAGGCTAGTAAAGAAGTACCACTGAATTTTATGATGTACGGAACTACATACTCATATTGTGTATATTTTACACTATTCCCTAAATCCCATACTATTAGTTTATTAGTTTGAGTTCCTATTGGTCCCCCAGATATCATTTCATAAGGAACTGTTTGCTCTGGATTTGGTACAATATATACTGGATTGAATACAGTTACTATATTAGTTTCAGTAAGATCTACGTCAGCATAAGCTAATCCTAAGTAATAAGCACCTACCTCTAAAGCTCCTCCAGGTAAAATTTGAACATTACCTAGTTCAGGAATTTTAGGGGTCTCCATAAATACATTTAAAATTATACAGGTTTTAATAATATCCCCATATAAAATCAATGGATCTGGATTTAAAGCTAAAGCTGCTTCTTGCCTAGTAATATTAAATACTCTAGGTGGATTGTAACTTTCTACATATTCTATTCCTGTAGAAGGATCAGTAATAATACTATATCTATTATCTGTAAAATATATAAGAATGTCTCCACTAGGTGAAAGTCTATACTCTCCACTTATTGGATATTTTACGTCAAAATTTAAGTGATCTCTAGAAAAGGGTCTAGTAATAACACCAGAAGGATTTGCCAATCCTATTGTAATATATAATAAAGTTACTGATTTAGAAGTAGGATTTACTTTAAATATTGCAGAAAATATAGAGTAAGGGTTTGTTATAGATCCTACTGATCCACCAGTATATACTTTTATATTAGTAGCAAATACAATAAGACTATTATCATCTAATTTAATAACTCCTATTGGATTTAAGTCTATATCTACTCTATTATTAGTATTATCATAGTAGGTATATATAAGATCACCTATATAATCAGTGCCATACTCATTAGCTATTAAATTCTTTTTATCATCAATAATAAGATTGATAGCGTCTCTATAAGTATTATCTGGTTGGTCTATCCTCCCAGAATCTTTATACATACCTTTTAAAAACTTTAAACTCTCTGCCATAGTTTAATCTTAAAGAATTCCGTAATTAGTATATCTTCCTCTATCTAAAGTCTCACGAGTGCCAAGGTTCTCAAAGAAGTTAGCATGTCTGTTCAAGTTAGGGACAAGACGAACCCACTGATTCATGAATGATTCGTACTTATCAATGCTTGGGAAGTTAGATTGGTTTCTAGCTTGTGAACAGTAGAACTTCCACTTAGCATCAGCAAAGTCATAGTCAATACCATTCATAGAAGGTGTGTATCCCCCCATAAGCATCTGCTTATATATGTACCAGAACATAGCTTCTTTAAAGCTGATATCATCTGGAACCATTGGGAAGCAATCTTCATCCACTGGAAATGCTGTGTAACTCAAGCATACAGCACCATCTTGGAATGAAGTTTTAATGTAATCCCCATCAACTGTATAACTAGGCTTAGTTATTCCATACATATTCTGACAATCCTCACAGTCCATACCAGCAGGGAATGTCCCTGTACCATATTGAAGAGGAGTTAGTGGTTGCCCTGAATTCATATACAAGTTCTCAAGAACTACTATTCTAGCATTTAAGTCCCTAAGTTGGTAGTTAAATGAAATGCTATCATTTGGGTCAGCTAGTATCTGAGCATTAAGAGTGTCTACTTTTTCTAGTAATTCGGTAAGCTCTACAGCTACTGATGGATTAACTGCATTGTTAACTGCCACTTGATTGATGTAATACAAATCCGTAGGCATCAATGCTTTAAAGTTACTTACAGTAAGTACACATCCTTTTTGACTAAGTTGGGGAGCAGAACCAATATGCTCGAGTGCCTCCCCCATCCATTCTACTGCATCATCAATCCAGTTATCTCCAGGAGGTTTTAAGTCCCTCATAACTTTTCTAATGATAGTCTTGCTAGATGCCAGTTTATACACCATTGTTTTTATATTTAAAAGGAATGTACTTTTTAAACCTTAGATAAGCCATATCATCACTTTGTAAAAGGGCTATAAGCTTTTCCTTATTTCCCTTTACTCCACGAGTGGCATCAAACCTATAGGCCGTTTTATTTTTAATCTTAGCTCTATGCTTCGTCCAATGGTATTTACAGTAATACTTATCAGTATAGTAAATGTGCCATTTCTCTCCCTCTCCTGTCTTGCTATCGTAAAGTTCTACTCCTTTGTCAATCAGTTCTTGTTTATACTTAGTAGTTTCTCCCCAGTCAATTTGTAGTTTTCTTGGATCTCTGTCTACTCTTCTAACTGATATAGTCCCTAGGTTACTCTGCATGTTAAACTCATATCCTAGCAGCAACTCATCGAATAACAAGATGTTAAACTCTGAGCATATATCAGCAAAAGCTCTGTATTCTATTTCACTGTCAACATCATTTGAGTAGGTCTTGTATATAGCTCTAATTGTATGTGATTTGGTTTGCATTCAAATTAACATTTCTTTTTACCACCCATCTTCTGTTTAGATGGCTTAGAAGCTTTTAGATACTGAGATTTTTCCATAAGTTTCTCTGCTCTTTTCTCTTGACGTTCAGCTCTGTTATACAACTGGTTAGCTTTTCTAGCTGCATTCATTCCGAATTCATCTTGAGCAAAGTTCTTTGCTTCCTTAGTCTTATCAAATGACTTAGTAGCTTCAGCTTTAGTCCATGAAGCTTTTGCTTTACCCATTACTTTTTCAGCACGGGCTTGAACTCTGCTAGCTCTATCTGTCTCTTCTTCAGGACCTCCAGTTTGTTTCTTAGACTTTCCAGCAGCAGCCATAGCTTGGAACTTAGACTTACCGTACTTCTTTCTTCCGATAGAAGCAGCAATAGCCTTAGCAGAATCTTCTGATTTACCTTGGCCTTTAAGTTTACCAACCATAGCAGCAAATCTTCCACCACCACCTGGCTTCATAGACTTACCACCAGACTTCTTCATTTGAACTCCTCTGCCTTTCAGAACATCAGCAAAAGTAGTTTTACCATCTTTGTTAAGGTCAGGGAATCCAGCAGTTTTCATCTTCTTAGGCTTATTGCCAAAGTGAACTTCTTTGGATTCTTCCATCCAAGACTCTCTCATTTTCTTGGGAGATTTACCTCCCTTCTTATACATTGGTTTCATAGTATTATTTCTTATTATATTTTCTTTTACCACCAGTTTTCTGTTTAGCATTAGGATCTGCTGGATCCATTGCATAGATTCGTTTAAAGTCATACTTTACTTCAGCAGGAGCAGCTGCTGCAGCTCTAGCTTCTCTTTCAGCTTTTTTCTGTGCCATCCTAGCTTCTCCTTCTGCTGCATACTTAGCTCGATTTTCTAATCCAGCTAATTTTTCTTCTTCAGTTTGATTAGATTTTCTACTTCTAGCAACTGTAGGTCTCATACTCAAACCTGGTGCTCCTTTACCTTGGTAGCCTGCATCATTAGAACCTGCAGCTATTACTTTATCACAACCTTTTCCTACACATATATCTTTTTGCCCAAAGTTTGAACCAGATCCAGCTATTCTACCACCTCTAGATTCTCCTGATAGTTTTACTTTTTCTTTCTTCTCAGGTTCTGTTGGAGTAACAGTAAACTTAGTATAAGTAGGAGTTGGAGTGGTAGCAACCTCTTCTTGAAAAGTACCAGTTTGGTATTTAGTAGGTCCACCAAACTTAAGCTCTTTAGAACCTTGCATCCAGTCACCTCCCATCTTCATCTCAGCTTTAATCTTAGCTTCTTGCTCAAGCATATCTTTACTAGGAGCTTTACCTTTCTTCCCAGCTTTTTTATTAGCTGCGGCTTTAGCTCTGATGTTATCCCAGAGACCTCTTTGACTTTTAGAGCCATCAGCTCTTTTAAGCATTTTCTTCATTGTCGTGTAATTTTTTATCGAACATGGCTCTTTGTTTTCTAGCAGTCAAAGCACGTTCTATGTTAAACCAAATAAGGGTAATTGCTCCTATAAATCCTAATATCCAAGTTATAGAGTTAGTTAGCATTGCCCAAGTCCACCCTGCCCATATAGCATTTAAGCCAATCCATTCTAATTGATTTGTCATCTCGTCTATATCAAAGTTTTTCATAGTTTACCAGTTTGAACAACTCCCACATCTCCAAACTCTGAGGGATTTGTTAATTCGTGAATTAGGATCATTAGCAGTAGCTGCACTAGTCAGTCTACGTTTCATTCCACACATTCTATTGCAGAATGAATCTCGTCTTTTTCCTCCTCCAGGTTGTGGGGCACTTAGTTTAGAACCAGGATTAGCTGCTCTATAAGAAGCTCTTCCTTTGGCATTCAATCCTCCTTTAGGATTTTTGCCAGCTTTACGTTGCCAAGCAGGTGATTTAGCCATTGTTATATCTGTTGTGGATGTTGAGGTGCTTGAGTATTTGGTATGTTTGGGCTTGCATCTTGCATTCTATCTGTAGTTATATCTGGTAAAGTACCAGCCAAAAGTCTAAGTTCTCCAGACATCATTCCCTGAGTAATAGCCTGTACCATATCCATAGGCATAGGAAACTGGGAAGCATCTGTATAACAAGGAACACCAGAACAATCACTAAAAGTAGAAGCCTCTTCAGGAGATTCGAACACACCTCTAATGTTGACATAGTCAGCTCCTTTGTTATTGAGGATATAAAGATAATCCTCAATCATATAAGCTTTAGGATTATTTTTAGTAAACTTATCTGATGCAATGAAAGGCACCTCGTAAGGTCTAATCATTTGGTATCTATTAGTACCAGTGATATCTCCCACATAGGTGATAGCTTCTTCAAAGTTAAATCGTACAGTTCTTGGAATTTTCTTAACTGTTCTATAAGCAGGACAGTCAAGAGTGATGTTACAGCACTTAGACATGTCAACTTTCTCTAGTTGTACACATCTTAAGTCTTGCTCTAGGTGTCTAGTAATTAATCCATTACGAGCATAGTCTCTACGAATGAATACAGCACGATAGTGCCTAATGTTAAACTTAATTTGGTCTAAAGAGATATTCTCATCCTGCGATGATCTACCTCCTCTAAAGGCATTCAGCAGGTTATATGCAATCTCATCTAATGTCATTACTTACAGTATTAGTTACTATTACTATTTTCTATCTCTTTTTTTACTTTTACTAAGTCTGCACACTTTTCATATTCCTCCGTACTTGCAAAGTAGTTAATCATTAGATCAGCTACTTTCAAGAATGATTCTCTTTGTCTTGGATTAAAGGGGAATATTACTACAAGTTTCTCTTCAGTTAACTCTGCTAGAGTTCTTTTGTTAGTAATAAGCTTATATCCATTATTATAGCAAGAGTCTATAGATGCAACCTTCTCTAGGAATTCATCCATAGATCTTTCAAAATCATCATCGTCAGTATCGTTATTGTAGTTAATCATTTCACGTTACTTTGCAGATATCCCTCTAAGCCATTCTCGTAACTCCAAATGTATCCTTGAGCTACTCTTAATGACTCGTATCCCATAGTTTTGTGCCAGTCATCATTAGCACAAATGGAGGGGATAAATCTTACTTTAACTCCCCTATACTCGTTTACCATTTCTTTATGCAAATGGCCACAATGTACTTCTCTAACTGGGCATCTGGCAAACATCTCTGGTTTCTCAGTTGCCATAATTAAAGGCATTTCAGAAGCTTTTTCTTTATCTCCATGAGTATACATTATCATGTTTACCCCAAATTCTATATACTTCCTACTTGCACTGCTGTTATTAACTGTGACATTTTTGTCATTTCTATACCAGCCTTTTATAAAGTCCCCTGCATAAAACATTCTTTCAAAGTCGTGATTCCCTGATACTACAATAACATCTACGGGTGCAAACTTTTTAAGATAGTCAATACCTCTAATAACTAATTCACAGTATCCTCTGAAGGTTTCTCTCCACCCTATAGCATCATGCTGTGGAGTTCCTTTGGTTGTGGTCATTCTTAAACCTTCTGAATTCAATCCATCATTCCCTATAGGAAGAATAATTTTCTGGATGTTTAAACCTTTGGCTTTATTCATTAGACTCTGTATGGTGTCTAAGAATTGAACCTCCATTCCTTCAATAGAAAGATCTGTAAGTTTTCCGTAATGTATGTCAGGTAGGGATATTTCGTAAGCTACTGCATCTTTTGAGTTTGGTGGAGGAGTCTGCTTAAATACTTTTGGGCTATAGTTTGCTGCAAACTCTTCTATCTCCTTTTTAACCTCTTCAATAGATAATCCAGATTTAGTTACGACGGAGAACCGTTGCTCTCCTCCCATTGTCTGCCAGAACTTAACTGAGGATACATCCTCCTTTGAGATCTGATTCTTAATTAAATACTGTTCAAATTCTGTAATTACATTGTAATTACTATTTGAATTAGCTAAATCAGGGAGACTGTCAACTGTTTTTCCTAGTTGCTTAGCCTCCCTGATAGCTCTTATAGCAACATCAACAGATACTTTAAATCTAGATGCTACTCTGGTTGGGCTACTTTTTAAGTAACCTGGTCTAACTTTTAGTTCTTCAACAAGCTTCTTTATTGTCATTGGATGATCTTCATCAGAGCTTCAATTTGCTCAGCTGAGATATCCTCTGGTAAAACTTTTTCATCAATCAATACAAGCTCTACCGTGGCTATCTCATCAAGCTTTGCATTGACTTCATCCATTTGCTTCTTTCTTTTCTCAATCAGTTCTTGGTTTTCCCCTTCAAACTTTTGGAGACCTTCAGAGTCTTCTTTATTAATAAACTCTTGGGCTTTTACAGAAAGTTCAATGAACTCCTCAGATGGCAAAGCCATTTCTTCAATAGGCTGCAAGTGCTCTTTAATAACTTGCAGATTCTTGATAACTGCCTTAGCATAGTTAACTCCCTTTACTGATCTTGTATCACTAAGGGTTTTAAAAATGTTTAAAAATTCTCTGTTAGTAGCGGTGACAAATGCACCATACTTTTCTTTTGAATTGATCATGATTATTTGGTTTATTTATAAAAATTATTCTGCTGAGTCATAAAGTCTAATCCATCTAGCAACTCCGTTAACTTTAATTTGGATTGCCCCAACTTTGTTACCAAGAATTGCTGTTGAACTAGAAACTGAATTAGCACTAGCTGCACCACTAGTACCGACAAAGTTAATAAAAGATTCTCCAGTATCAAGTTGTTCAAGCTCTAAAACTGGAATATTTGCTGCGGAATCATCTTGCTTAATATCAAGTGGAGCCGATGGAGATGCATTAGTAATACCTACATATCTACTAGTTCCTTTAAGAGTAAGTATTCTCTGAGATACTGCCGAGGCATTATTTCCAAAGAATTCAAAGTCACCAGAAGAACCAGTACCATCATGGTTACCAGCATTAAATATTACAGATCCACCTTGGTTAATACCTACTGAATTGCCACCTCTTAGATATAAAGTACCACCTGCATTAGCAGCTGTAGCTGATGCAGCAATAAGGCTAAGACTTGATGGGGCAATTACATTTGATCCTTGTATTACTTGTGGAGTAGTTCCATTAAGGTAAATATCCTGATTAATGTTAAGATCTCCTGTATGGAATGTAGTTCCAGGAGTAGTGGCCCCTATAAATACTCTACCACTAGAATTAATGTTGATACCTTCGTTAGAACCATCCCCACTAATCCATGTAGCTCCGTAAATGTTATATCCATTTACATTAAAGTTAGCACTAGCTGTAGATACGGTAGCTGCAATAGTAATTGTTCCTACTCCATTAGTAACAGTAATATTTGAACCTGCTGTAAGTGTTCCTAAAATAGGACCAAGACCAGTTCTTCCAATTGGAATTTGTCCATTAGTTGCGGCCCCTAAAGCACTAAGAGCTGCAGATCCATTACCTACAATTAATGAGTTAATAGCTAATGTAGTTGCACCTGTACCACCATTAGCTACTGGCAATGTTCCAGTTACATTAGTAGTTAAGCTTACTGAACTTAAAAATGCAGATGTAGTGTTATTACAAGTAGATAAATCAATGTTTGCTGGATTAACTTGTAAAGTAATATTATTACTAGAAGTTGCAACTGTTAGCAAGTTGCTAAGAGATTTGATTCCCTTAAAGTTAATAGTATTTTTATCAGTTATGTTTATTACAAGACTTTCACTAGACGTACCTACTGTATTCACACTAGGAAATAAATCTTGAAGTACAAACTTATTATTACCTGTTGGACTAGTTCTAGCTACTAGTAAGTAGTCTGTACTTACTACACTTGATTTAACTAACGTATTTAACGACGAAATAGTAGACATGTCTTTATATTAAATTTATTGGAAATTCACTCTCTAAAAGTAGTGTTACATTAGATGTAGCAGTTCCTTCTTTAGTAAGATATATAGTACTAGGATTAACTGTTACTGTTGATGGGGCTACACCTCTAGTAACTGTAGATGTTGCTGTTAAACTTACTATACAGTCTGCACAGTATTTATTTGCAAAGTTTAAGAATGTTTCTAAGTAGGTTGTAGGAGTATAAGTAGGAGTTACAAATGTAGCAGCATTTGATGAGTATGCAGTTCCTGTTACACTAGGATATATTGTAAATCTAGTAGTAGCACTTCCTATTAAATACTCTCCATCCGTTATAGTATGAGTTAATTGTTCTGTTCCTCTAGTTACTATTATTTGGTAACCTATGTAGTTTAAGAAGTTACCAAGTACGTCTATTTTGCTCGGTTGCAAAAGAACATTACTTACTGTAGGCAAAGTTTCTATATCATCAAATGACACTCCTGGAGTGGATGTTCTATTATAAATACAGTTAAGAGCTCTAGAGTCACAATTCTTTTTTTGTAATAGACTTAGAATTAATTCCATTTTAGTTAATTCTAAGTCACTACATGGTACACCACCAGTAATTTTGTTATAGTATGCAGTAACTTTAGTATTAAAACAGCTCTTAAGATTTTCTAGTACTGTACTATAATCTAGTTTATTTGCTACAATTGGTACATCTACTGATGTATTACAATCTAATATAGGATTTCCAGAATCTATAGGGATAAGTCTATTTTCTATCCCAGTTACAGACATCTTTAAAGCCCCCGTTGAAACCCAACCTGTTTCTGGGGCACATACTGCTACTCCAACTCCTGGGGCAGTAGATCCTACAACTTGATTACTATCTTGAATAAATTGCCAATTTGCACCTGAGTCTCTAGAAAATATTGAAAAATAAAAAGTTCCTTCGTAACTAGTATATGAGAAGTAATATATATAAGTAGATCCATCCTCTGATAGCCTTATATTTGGTATTACTTCAAAAGTTTGTCTTACAGAGCCATCATATACACTTATCACTGCTCCATCACATGGAGTAGTTGTTCCTTCAGTTCCACAAACTCTACAAATTTCAGCCATTAGTTATTGTATTAACAGCCACATGCACATGTTTCAGTGCAAAAGCTTTTAGCTTTATTATATTTATTAATAGAATCTTTAATATTAGCAGAACTAAATGCTGCATGTTTAGAACCTTGTATAAGTAGGTTTATCTTTTGTGCAGTTCTTAAATCTTCATCACATCTATCACATTGACATGTGCAGGCAATTGCTCTTTCTACCAATCCTGCTATACAACAATCTATTTCTGCAGTTCCTACTGCATATCCAGTTTCTCCAGTACTTAAAGTTATGCTTATAACCCCATTAAAATCTTCACCTACTGCTACGGATGATAAGCTCCAAGTTAATACATCACTTGCATCAGAAGCAATAGTGCCACTTGGTTCAGTAGTTCCAGTAGTATAATTATAATAAGTAAGAGAATCACTTGTAGGAATTCCACTTACTATGGCTGTTAGATTCTTAGAATCTGGAGAAATAGTTACTGATTCAATTACAGCTGGCATTAGCTTATAGTTTTTGTAAAGATAAGAAAAAGTAGGGGATTGCTCCCCTACTTTTCAATTTAATTAGATTAGAATATCTGCTCTGAATCAGTACCACCAGTAAATCCAAATACTGTAGCTACTTCAGTACCAGTAGCAGCTGCAGCGTAAGCAAGAGCAGTGCTACTAGCTCCAAAGTAAATTTTAACAGTATTCAATTCTCCTGCACGAGCAATTCCTGTAGAACTTGGCCAATCGTGTTCATACTGAATTTCAAGTACATCATACTTGTAACCAGCTTGAGCAAAAGTTGGGAAGTTGAATGGGAAGTACATACGGTTGAAGTTACCGTAGCGAGCACGTTGAGCTTTTTCAGCAGACAAAGCTTGTACATAGTTGCTAGAAGCATTAGTGCGAGAAGCGGTTACTGTACCAAAAGCACCTGTACCATCTGAGTAATTAGATGTAACATCGAATTCAACTCCATAGTGACGAGCAGTAATTGCACATCCTGAAGCTCCATTGTCTGTAGCACTAAAAATTGCATTCAATGTTTTGTTGTTAGCAATTGCAGAAGTAAGGGCAGTAGTAAGAGCAGTTTCACTACCAGCAGCAAGTTCAACATTGAAAATCATACGACCTGCGGAAAAGTTTCCAACTAATGGGAAAGCATAACCACCACCACTTAAATCCAAAGTACCATCGGTAGGATCTACATAGTGCTCATAAGCAGTAGGAGCAGTACGAAGTGCAATACGAATCATAACACTTTTAGTAGAAGTAGCTCCAAAATCTACAGTTTGAGTAGCAGTTGTTGGAACTACAGAAGTCCATTCACGATAGTTGATTCTTTTGATAAGGTCAGTATCAATGATTGGAGTAGCAATAGGATTACCACTAGGCATAGTTTGGAGAATTTGAATTCTTTTTGCATTCCAAACTCCAGCGGTACGAAGTGCTGTAACAAAGTTTGTAGAAGAATCTACATTCCATACTGAAAACTGCGATACGTTTGCTGCAGCATTGTTAGCAAAAGTAGTCGTAGAAATCATATCAGGATTATTTACTACAAATACCTGATTTAAATTTTGAGGTGCCATTTTTAATTAATTTAGGCGTTAAACATTGATTTTAGTTATTCACTTTCAAATGTTTCCATTGATTGTGACTGATACCTTTGGGACTCAATGCCCTCAAGTATGCTCTTTACAGCCATTTCAACAATCTCATCATGGGTATGGATAGGGAGTTCACATCCTGTTCCTGTGGTTAATGATATGTCTTTTGGCTTTCTAATATAGTTAATAAATACTGTGGGGATAACAAAAGTGTCATCCGTATGCAGATCTATATAATTTTCTCTTATTGTATAGATAGGAGCTCTGTAATCTGTGATATTAAATGGATCTTCCATCATAATAATAATATCATCATGTTGTGCATATTTACAAAAACTCAATCTTTTAGATGCAGTTGGAGCTGTCCTTTGCAACATATCTTGGCTGTTAACCAATGTATTAATACTCTGATAAATAGGATTAGACATTCCCTCATTTGCATTTATCCATGTTAATCTTAGATAGTATCCTGTAGCAGGATCTGTATCAAATGGAGTTATCTTTTGTAGATATATTGTATTGCTATCTACAGTAGCACTTTCTTGTGCAGTATCATCTAAATTACCAGTTCTAAAATCATTTATTGCTACTTTTAATCCTGGGATATTGAAGTATGTATTTTGATTAATTAGAAGATCTCTGGTTATTTCCTCTCCTAATGGAGTGTTAGTTACTTGAATAAACATATTAGACGGGGTATCCCATCTTTCTATTTGAGTTAGAAAAAATCCTCTTTCTGGAGGAGTAAGATCTAATTTAACTATGTTTATACTTTGATTCTGAGGAATATAGTTAGTAAATATTGAAGTGTTGCAGTTGTAGTATACTTCTGCAGTAATATTTACTAGGAACATATAATCTAGAGGAAGAGTATACCTATCTACATATATGTTGCTATAGTTACCAGTATATATGTATCTCCCTAAACCATCAGATAAATAGCCATAACTAATTGTACTACCATCTTGTCTAGTAACAAGATGCTTTAAATCATCTATCCTTTTCTGAGACTGTTCAAAGCCTTTACCCTGTCTATTAGAACTAGGATTATATCTTTGCTTTATGAATCTCATAGTAGCAAGATTTAGCTCATAGTCAATTTCTTCAGGTAGAAGGTTGTCAGCCTGAAAGGATGCAAGTTTTTGCACCCCCAGGTTGACAGCTATATGCATCTCGTTTACAGTCATTTATATCACTTCTTGGAGTCTAGCTCTCATGATATTTACTTGACCTGAGTTTTTCTTATTTTTGAAATATACGATTGCATCTTTGATATCCTCTCCGATAGTCTCATCTTCATAGATTAGTTGGTTTCCAATCTTACGAAGAACTGACTTTTCAACCATAGTTTCAATTTCAGCTCTCAATTCAAGGTTATCATCTAGACTATATTTTAAAAACCTTTCTGGATTCTTTTCTTTATAGTCATACAAGTTATTCTCAAGTTCAATAGCTGAAAGTCTTTCTGGGTCTGTTCCCATAAGAACTCTAGTCAGCATTTTAACCTTATCCATGTTGCCACTGAGTTTGATAAACTCCTTGTCAGCATCTTTCTTAACTTGTACCTTTTCGTTCTTCTTCAACAAGTCCTTTTGTGGGTCATAAATATAGAACTTTTTAGCTGGATCTGTATTCATTTCTTCTTCAGAAATAGCTACTTGTCTATGTTTCATGCACCATTTCCAGTAAATGTAGTCCATTGGACTTACTGGGGTACCATCATCATGGGTACCAATGTTCAATTCAACTCCCTCAAAAGGCACTTTTAAGCTAAGGCTAGCCCAAAAGTCTTTAGTTTTTGCTGGCCAATCTTGGTGAGTTGCTGGAACATCTACAATTCCTTTCAATAATTTAGCTTCTTCTTCTCCATCTACTCCTTTGAGTGGGAGACGATCTACGAAAATAGATCCGATTTTAACTTTAGCTCCAGCTCTAATCTCCTTTGGAAGGTGGTTTAGAACCTCTTTTCTTCTAATAAAAATTTTTTTATCCATAATAGTGTTCTTTTTGTTTTAGTTAAGCCTAGGAGAAAGAATAACCTAGGGTTTTATGTTTAAAAGGGGGGAATGGTTACCCCCCTTTTTAATGCAAACCAAATAAAAATTACGATGCATTACATTGAAGGTCCAAACTAGTATCGAAGCGACGAAGCAAGATACCAGCGGTCTTCAACATATGAACAGAAGCACCGTCTATATCACTAGCTCTAGTGTCAGTTTCAGTAAATCCTTTTGGAACTACTGAACCTGCTACACACCAACGGAGCATTTCACGACCTTTTTTGTTTACCATCTGAAGGTTATTCTCACCATCATAAGTAGACTGGTCAACAAACACCATACGATAAGACTCGAGTGGAAGACCAGATACTGGGTGCTTCTTAGAAGCTTGAGCCACAGGACCGTGATCAAACAAAGGAGACTTAACTACATTTACTTTATGACCATCTACGTGCTCATAAGTAGTGAAGTAACCAGTAATACCCAAATTACGACCAGAACCAGTGATAAAGGTTGGCTGAGTAGTTTGAAGGTAAGAATTAGCAGAGTAGTAAGACTTAAGTGCACGGTCAAATTCACGAGCACCACCGATACCAGTGTACAAAGTCACTTGCTTATCAGTTGCATCAGTCATACCATAGAACAAATCACCGATAGTCTCCTCAAGTTTAGCTTGAGTAAGAGTAGAGTAAGTGTCCTTATTAATGATTTGCTCAAGCAAACCAGGACCTGAGATTACAGGTTGGCCGTTTTCATCGAGCATAGTAGAAGTACCAGATGCATCGTGAGTTTTCTGACCATACCAGTAGTACATTTCACACTCTTCTTTAAACTTAAGCATGTGACGGTACTCTTCGTAATCCATCCACAACTTAGTCTTAGAACCTTCTTTCAAAGGCAATTCGAACTGAGCTACATAATCTTTAGCGTTACCAGAGAAGTGGTAAGACTTACGTACAGTACCAATCTTAGAACGAACAAGACCTGGAGCAGTCCAGTTAGATGCATTACCACGTGAGAAGTCAATACCCACGTTAGCATACAACATACCCCAAAGGGCACCTGGAGAACAATCAGCAACAGTTACATTAGGAGTATCAGGAGATACAATCTTCAAAGTGTATTTCCAACCTGCACCATCAGCTACTGGTTCGTTCATAATACGAACAAGAGCACCAGACTGAGATACCAAAGTGTAAGGGAAAATGAACCACTTATCAGGGAAAGTAAGAGTGAAAGGTGCTCCTCCTGCACCTACAACTGCTGCAGGAGCTGCTGAGATAACAGGACGAACATTAATTTCGTGTGTTTTCACACGGTATTCGTACTCATAACGGTCAATTGAGCGAGTATTACCAACACCTTCTGTCAAGAAAGACAACGGGAATTTTTTCTCCTCACGACCAGCCAAATGAGTAATAATCGGAGAGAGCTCCGCTGGACGTTCCATAAGTGCATTAACCAACGAGTTAGTGTCAGTCATTTGAGCATCATTATAGTAGGTCTTAAGTACTTGCATTAGTGCCATGATCTATATAATTTTAAAAGTTAATTGTTGTTTGAGTTTATTCAAACAGCCTCTTCATATCCAGTTTGTCTGGATCAAATTTCGTTAATTTCTTTTCAACCTTTCCGTAGTTCTTAACCCTCTCTTGCTGGTTAATCAACTTCTCTTTAAGGTTTTTAGCACTTTCAGTTTTAGCCTTAGTGCTAATAATATCGTTAAGCTTAAAGCCCTTGAACATCAAATAGTCAACTGCTAGTTTAACTTCAAGTTCGGCATTAGCATAATCTTCATCTCTTTTAGTAGCTCCACTCTTATTGATAGGGGCCGATATGTAATCGAAAAACTTTGCTTTTTCTTTCTCAGGGATACGGATTCCAGCAAATTCTTTACCCTCATCAATAACATTAGCTACATTCTCCCAAAACTCTTGTTGCTGCCTAGCAGTTTGAGCTTGAATTTGCTTCTGCTCTTCTACAAGTCTTTCTCTTTCTTCTCTTTGAATATTAGCTAGTTGCTTTTGAGCAATTGTAGCTTTATCATAGAGCTTACCTGAATCTTCGTAATCTTCGAGCATGTCTTTGATAAACTCTTCGTCATGCCCTTTAGTCTTAAAGTATTCAGATACAAAAGCCTTTTGGGTTCTAATATCTCCTTTGTCAATCTCATACTGGCTATAATCCAGGTTAGGATTGTAAGCTTGGAAGAATTTCTCTGAATCTCCACCAGCCATTACAAAGTCAAGATGTTTCTGAACTAGAGGGAATTGTTGAAACAATTCATTGATTTGATCTTCTGCAATGTTCTGAGCAATATCTTTAGTAAACTCTACCAGACCTTCTTCAGTATCCTCGTAGTTGTTTTCGATATCGTA
>Ga0315907_10000755_pt1 | contig 45349 bp, 28 predicted proteins | sample LakEriMetagenome_3_FD_203525 | JGI IMG/M metagenome (GOLD analysis project Ga0315907, IMG submission 203525) | Freshwater fungal communities from buoy surface, Lake Erie, Ohio, United States - Buoy 12 MA123 | ecosystem: Environmental > Aquatic > Freshwater > Lake > Lake biofilm | place: USA...
GGCCTGAACTAGTGCTTCAACAAGCCCGAGAGTTTGGCGAGATGTATCGCTATCGGGCTGGATGCAAGCCTGTTTCGGATGCGCAGCGGGACTCTTCGGATGAAAGAGCATCCGAATCAGGCAGAGCCTCAGGCCCAGAGGGCACCCAGGCCCAATAGGCTATCCCGCGGAAGGTCATCTCCGGTGGGTTTATCTCCGCGAGTTCTCCTGTGCAAGCTCAAGGCTCGCTGAAGGCTTATCAAGCAAGGCCTCAAGCGGGAGATAAATGGGATACCGGCGGAAGGTAAGCTACTGGGCCGATGGGATTCGTCCCGAGACGGACTAGGTGGTAGTCCAGTTCCGGGGTCGCGAGGGGGTGTTGAGGGACCTCTGTTGGATTTTTTTGAAGGGCTGGAGTGGCTCAGCGCACACGGTGCGCGCCGAGGCGGGATAAACGTCGCCTGGATTAGCTTCTAACTCCCAATTTGGGTGGAATCATCGCTCGAATCCACCACCGACCGCCCAGCTCAACGCGGTCGTTTCCCAATCTAACTTGGGGACAGTCCCCGGGATTTTGAAGGGACAGTCCCCGGGTTTCTTAATGGAAAGAATCAAAATCAAACGATTCCACCCAAGACATCACGATGATGCCTTGCTCGACAGGCTTTGCGTCTAGGGCGCTCCCAGTGCCGCTTCGAGACGTTTGCCGCGATGAGCCGGTGGAAATCGTCTTGATTCGTTCAGAGAAGCGTTCGGTGACGCATCAAAACTGCAACCATTTATCGATGGTGGAAGCCACCAGAAGGACTGATTCCCCTAATGGTATTGCTTGTTTCACTCGATGCGAGCCTGTCGGCAAACCGAAATCTATCGCAAGATCCTAAGTCCGGCGGGCGAAGCATTCCTGGGGATGTGGACAAGCACTGGTCCCGGTCGGCTTACGCCTGAGGCTCCAATTCATTTTCCTTTAGGACTGGCATTGCATCCTCTTAAGAGGGGATGACACTGGACATTCGCGCCTGGGACATTTGCGCCGGACACTGTTGCAAGAACGCTTCTTGTGAGAACAGACTTCCGGTGTGAGAATGTCCTTCATCACACCTGCACTTTTGAGGACCAGAGGATGCCGCAACTGAATCGAAAGCAATTCCTTAAGAAACTTGGATGGGCCAGTGCCTCCGGGGCGATCCTCACTGTCTCCGGTGTATCGGGCCAGGAAATCAATCCGGTCCCATCGTATTTGCGCGGATATGAAGAGCTCTATCACAAGGACCCTCGCCGTGCTGCCATCGCGTGGCATCAAGACTCCAAATGGGGCTTGTTCGTCCACTACGCGCTTGCCAGCCTCAGAGGTATGACGGCAAAGAGAGCCATCGAGTCCAAAGACAAATCCAGCGACCAGTGGAAAGCCCTTAAGCAGGGTACTGCAGAGGAGTATGCAAAGCTTAAGGATCATTTCACGGCCGAGAAATTCGATGCGGACTTCATCACTGACTTGGCTCTTGAAGCACAGATGCGTTACGTCAATTTCACAACGCGCCATCTGGGCGATTTGTATATGTTTCGGACCAATGTCTCCGAGTTCAACAGCTTGAACTCGCCTGCCAAGCGAGATCTCGTCGCTGAATTGGCTCTGCAATGCGAGAAGAAAGGGCTTGGCCTGTTTCTTTATTGTCCGCCCGATGTCGCACGGACCGAACCCCAAGCAATTTTCGATCGCAATTGCACTGTGTTGCGAGAATTGCTCACCCAATACGGCCCGATCGCCGGAATTTGGCTCGACGGGGTCGGCTCGTACTATGAAGAACCACAGGCTTACTCTCGCATCCAGGAGCAATATGCATTGATCCGATCTCTCCAACCGCAATGCCTGATCTCTTTCAAGCAGGGGACTGGCACCGAAGACTTCGTTGCTCCCGAGGGTCTGATGCATACAAAGAAAGAAGCGAATGCAGAAAAAGCCTGGGCACTTAACTCCGGTAAGCGAGGCGATATATGCACCAATATGCAAACCGCTCCGCCAGCTTGGATCTACATGGAAGGCTGTGAACATATCACTGCCGACGAAGTGCTCGGACTGCTGGCCGATGCCTTTGCACAAAATGCGAATCTGACGCTCAACACCGGGCCGTTGCCCGACGGATCCATCCACCCAGCCGATGTCGAAGCGCTGCGCCAAGCAGGCGAGCGGATCGTTAAACACGGCTTTCCTGAGCCTAAGCGTATGGACCGAGCCGAGCGAAACAAGATGAAAGGGAAACGGAAATGACCAATCAGCGAAGGAGTCTTTTTTGCGCAATCGCCCCGATCCTTTGGCTCTTGTGTACTTCAGGGATTTACGCGTTCGATAGCGAATTTGATCCTGATAGCAAACCCAATGAGACTGACCGACCCAACGTGATTTTGTGCATGGCAGATGACATGGGCTGGGGCGATCCTGGCTTTAATGGGAACCGGATCATCCAGACCCCCAACCTCGATGAAATGGCCAGCAACGGGCTGCGATTCGACCGATTCTACTCGGGCGGACCGGTCTGCTCTCCGACGCGAGGTAGCTGCCTGACGGGCCGGCACCCTTATCGATATGCCGTTTGGTTCGCAAACGAAGGACACTTGCGGAAACCGGAGATGACTCTGGCAGAAGTCTTACAAACGCAGGGTTACAGCACGGGCCACTTTGGCAAGTGGCACCTTGGTACGCTGAGCCCTACGCAATCGGGCAAAGGAAAAAGTCGAAACGCGCAACGCAATTACATGACCCCTGGGATGAGCGGATTCGACGAGTGGTTTGCCACCGAATATTCCGTGCCGACATGGGATCCGGTCCCAACGGATTCGGTGAACCCTTACTACCACAACGGCCAGCTAGCCACTGAGAATTTGGAAGGCTGCGATTCGCGAGTCTTGATGGATCGCGCCATTCCTTTCATCCGCAAGTCCGTCAGCGATAAAAAGCCATTCCTGGCTGTGATCTGGTTCCATGCACCGCATGAACCCGTCGTTGCTGGTCCTGAGTTTCGGCGGTTGTATGCCGAGCGAGAAGTAGGTGAGCAACACTTTTTCGGAGCCATCACCGCGCTGGACGAGCAAATCGGACGCTTGCGCCGAGAGCTTCGTGATCTGGGTGTCTCTGAGAACACCATGCTTTGGTTTACAAGCGACAATGGACCCGAAGGCAACCGCGGAGATCAAGGAACCCATCGCGGCTCTACCGGTAGATTTCGTGGCCGGAAACGCAGTCTTTGGGAGGGAGGCATCCACGTGCCCGGATTGCTCGAATGGCCAGCGAGTATCAAGCCCGGCACGGTCAGCTCTGTTCCTTGCAGTACGCTCGATTACTACCCTACCACCTTGGACGTCCTAGGCCTGATGCCCGAAGGGCAACCCCAGCCTCTAGACGGCATCAGTTTGCTGCCATTGATCCAAGGCAAGATGGTGCAACGCCCAGTTCCGATCCCCTTTGAGACTCTCGGAGGCACCGATACCAACGCATCCCGAGGATCCCCTAAGATGGCACTTGTGGACAACCGTTACAAGTTGCTTACCGACCTGGAGGAGAACTCAGAGCCGTTGTTGTTCGATCTGGTCAACGATCCTGGCGAATCGACCAATCTAGCCAAAGAATTTCCAGAACGTGTAGCGACGATGAAAATGGCGTTGGAGCAGTTCCGAGATTCGTGCATGGGGAGCTTGGCAGGCAAGGACTACGCAAAGGAATTTAAGCCCGACAATCAAGACGTTCATCCCTCGGCGACCCGAGCACCAATCAAGAAAAACAAGCGATCAACGGTGTTGCCATAGATCGAGGCAAGCGAGGGGTGCCAAGCGGTTGGAAGAGAGAATCTCCATGCATTCTTTTAGAAATTGCGATTGAAGGAGACTTGGACCTCTGAGTCAAAAACACGATCGGGCTGTTCTCTGAGCGGTACGACCGCACCGACTCGCAAGGAGGAGGCGGGCCCAAGCTGAGCCTGCAAACCAGACGTCAAGTTCAAGAGATCCTGCCGATTGGCCGAGTTGGATAAACTCCCATTGAGCAAACTTCCTCCGCTCAACTGCACACGATCGGTATCCTGGACTGTCGTCGTGTAGTGAAGTTCCAGAACCCCTGCTAAACCTGTCAAGACAGGTCGCGTGGCATCCCGCCATATCCAACGACCGATCCCTAAGTCGGTCTGCAGGAGATTCTGTTCGTTGAATACCCCAACGACCCCACTTTGATTGGCCACTTCATTGCCCGATGCCGCAAAGTTCATCTGTCCAAACGACTGCAAGAACCAGTCGTCGTTGAGGTTCATCGTTGCTGCCACAAACGGCATTAACCGGACCGCTTGATTGCGAACCACCAAAGTTTCCGAAACAAATGGAGCAACCGTCTGCGTATGGAGATCGCTACCTGTGGGCAAACCGATCCCCAACCCAGTCGCCAAGGCGATGTCTTCGGTTCCATAGACCAAGCCTTTGGCGAACATCGTCAAGTTGCCCACGTTCCCCAGTTCCGAAGACAAAAAGGAATTGCTCAACTCGAACCCGCTGAGCAACGGCATCCGCACATCCAAAGATACATTTCCATCAAGAAACGTCTTCTCAAAGCCCATCACGTAGCGATGCAAATCAATCGATCGTGATTGGGCTGGTCCAAAACCTTGCGATGTCGAAATCGCATTGTAAAACGCGTTGTAAACGAAGTACACCCGATCGGTCGGTATCGCGGAGTTGTTCTCCGATATGTTGTAACTGCCACCCCCTCCCAAGGGTGCACGGTATGCCTCGCTAGGGAAATCGATCGTGCCCTGTCCCGGCTTAACCCCAAAAGTCACCATCGGCGGAAGCGTATCGCCAAACATGTTCGGCGTTCGCCCCAAACGTGTGAAGGTACCTCGCGATGCTCCGGTGGCCAAGCCACGCGTTGCAGGCGATCGACTCGCAGCCGATGTGCCTGCCGGAGCACGACTGCTCGGATTGCCCAACCCAGCATTGAGCCTGCTCGTCTGCGGCAACTCGTCTTGACCCGAAGGTCGCAACGACAGCGGAGCTTGGCCATAGGCCAACCCACCCATCGCGCAAGAGCACCCAATCCCAAACGCTATCGCACAACATCCAGGGACAAGTCGCTCAAGGCTCCTCTTGATCCTGCCGAGTCTTCTCCACGTGTTCTTTGGGTTCGACATACAAGCCACCGTTTCCGTTCGATCCTCAAGATCCTTGATGTCTTCGATGTCTTGAAAATTCTTAACAATGCTAGCATTCAAGACTTTCCAATGCCGGCTTTTCGTCGCAGGAACGGCCAGCCGCTGTATCTGTTTCGGACTCTTCTAGAGCCTGCCTTGATCCATTCCCTGCAATCCGTCGATTCGATCGTGGAAGTCGACAGATTTTCTAAAGTTGGTTGACTCGATCACTTTGAATCGAGCCAATCGCGGTTCTTTTGAAGCATTTCTGTAAACCATGTGTCTTCCGGATGGAGCTTGGAAAGCTCTTCGAGTCCGGAGATCGACTCTTTTCGCATGGCGATGGCCGTCTGGATATCGCCTCGACGATCGGCAAGATCCCCCAGCGCGCACAGAGACGAGACTAGATGGTTAAGCAGAAGTTTATCTTTCGGCGCGAGGCGGTGGAATTTGCGGATCACCTCTAAAGATTGCTTCCAACTCAATTCGGACCGATCCCATAGCCCAAGACTCGCTTCATTGGCTCCCTTACTCATGCTCACCACGGCCCAATGCAGTTGATACTCGACCACATCGGGGTTTGAATCCGCGAGCTTTCGAGCCAACGCTTCGGATTCCAAAAAGGCTCTGTCTGCAGCTTGCCTCTGTTCCATCAGCGCGTAGCTCTCTCCGACCCAATGGATCGCAAGACTACAGTCGAATCGATTGCTCAACGATCTCGGGTTGATTGCCATAGCCTTGTGGAACGCATCGACAGATCGCCGGAAATATCCGTTGGCTTCTTCCGTAGAGTTGCTTTCTAGCGAATATTTACCAAGGCTGTACCAGCCGCGAGCTAGGTCCTTCTGGAGTTTCTCCGACTCAGGAAACGCATCGAGCAACGTAAGCCTTTGCTCCTGCGAGCGATGCAGGTCGGTGAGTCCTTCCGGAGCGCGATCCAGACTGATCTTGGTCAGCCCGATGTTCATCAGTGTGTTGGCTGCCAACCGTTGGTACGTGAGCTCTTGCGGCTTTTGCTCAGCGAGCTCGGTCCGATGCTTGTGAGACTTCTCGAAGGCATCGAGCGCGGCGGGGAAATCCTCTTGCTGGCTTGCAAGTGTCCCGATGGCATTGAGCGTGTCGGTGAGCGCTTCGAGCCGATCGAGGCGATGTGGGGGTTGTTTGACAAGTTGCTCTTGGATGCTGCGTGCCTCGAAAAGCGCATCCTGAGCGGTATCGAATTTGCCGAGAAGTTTTTGAATCATCCCGTAACGGAAGTTTGATTTGGCGACCTCGTCGAGGATCCTGGTGTCGCTCGGAGCGGATTTCTGGTTTTTTTGCCTCAAAAAATTCTCGTAGTGCTCAAGGGCTTTTTCGAGCAGTTCTTTCCGAAGGCCTTGCATCCCGGGTTCGTCGAGAAGTTCATCTTCACTGACTCGTGTAAACAGATCGTCGACGACGGCCAGGGCCTGGTTCAAGCGGGATTCGGAGACGGCCAGCGCAGCGGCAGTGTTTCGATAACCGACAAGAGTCGCACCGAGGGTGCTCAGGGACAGAAGTGTCACTGCGGCGATCAATCCTGCGAGAGCTCGGTTTCGACGGCACCATCTCCACATTCTCTCGGCGGGGCGAATCGGTCGAGCGACGATGGGGATGCCATCGAGGTACCGCTGCAGATCGGCACCGAAATCCTGGCAGCTTGCGTACCGTTTGGAAGGCTCTTTTTCGATCGCCTTCATACAGATTGTTTCTAAGTCGCGATCTACCGCCGGGTTGCTCTCTCGCAATCGGACCGGTGGTTTCTCTAGAATCTGACGGAAGGTTTCCTGGACGCTTGGAGCCGCAAACGGTGGATGTCCTGTGAGCAAGTGATAAAGCGTCGCTCCGAGCGAGTATTGGTCGGCCGCGGCGGTCACCAACGATGCGTCTTGGGCTTGCTCGGGCGACATGTACGAGGGGGTGCCCATGATTTGCCCCGCGTAGGTGATCGAGTTGTCGCTATGGATGAACTTGGCCAATCCGAAATCGGCGACCAAAGGGCGATCGGTCGCTTGTTCGACCATCACGTTGTGTGGCTTCATATCACGATGCAAAATGCCTTGATCGTGCGCCGATTGGAGAGCTCGGGCAATCTGGACCATGTAGACTGCAGCACGTCGATTTTCCAGCGGACCATCGCGGAGCAACTCCATAAGACTCATACCTCGAACAAACCGCATCGCATAATACCGAAGAGGCGCGCGCATTTGGTTCTTCGCAGGTACCTCGCCGACCTCATAAACGGCGATGATATTGTCGTGCTGGAGCGATGCTGCCGCGTTGGTCTCCGTTCGAAATCGTTCCAGAGCATTGGCTCGCGTCGTGGAGTCGACTTTTTCTAGGACCTCGCTCCGAACGACCTTGAGCGCCACGAGCCGATTGGCCGATACCTGCCTTGCGCGGTAGACCACACCCATGCCACCTCGACCGAGTTCCGAGAGGATCTCGAAACCGGGGATTTCGGGATATCCAGATCGGGTCGTGGTGGCCGATACGTCGAGGGCTTTGGTTTGCTCAATCTGTGTTGCGAATGCATCGGCCAAAGGGGCGTCGAGGGTTTCGAATACAGGATCGAAGCTCAGGATCGTCTCGCGACACTCGGGGTAGTCTTTGATCAGTTGCTCGGTGTCTAGGGTCAGTCCTGATCGATGCATCTGTCGCAGTTCCTCGGCGACCAAGCGTTTGTAAATGGTCAAGTTCTTGCGAAGATCCGGCTGACGCTTTAGATAATCCAGCGCGCGGACCTTCTGACCCTGTTTCCACCGTTCGACCAAGTCCTCTGGCAGTTCATCGAGCATCGCTGGTCCTTCCTATCGTCGATGCGTCATCTCAAAAGTTGACTGGAAAGACCGTATTGGTGTCGGTCTGATCTCTCAAAATTCTCTGCCCTTGCTCGACGAGTTCAGGATACTCGTTTGCCAAGTTCACTGCCTCACTTGGGTCCTTAGACAAATCGTAAAGTTCCCATTCTGAGGGCTTCTTGGTCGCTAGTCCACGTCTGAGTAGCTTATAGTTCCCAAAGCGCACTGCGACTTGTCCTGAGTATTCTGGAAAGACCCATACCATCGGGGGCCGCGATTCCAGGTTACCAGTGCCACAGAGGATTCGCCAGAGACTAACACCATCGAAATCCGGCAGGTTCGGCGTGTCTTTTTTCGATATCTTTGCAACATCGCACAGGGTCGGGAACCAGTCGGCAAAGTAGCAAGGGGTCGAGTCTACTTTTCCAGCCGGGATCAGACCTGGGAATCGAGCGATCATCGGGACGCGGATGCCACCCTCGTAGACGCTTCCTTTGTAGCCTCGAAGGCCAGCGGTGCTTGAGAAGAACTTCGGGTCCGCTCCTCCAACGTGAAAGCTCGGCTCATTGTTGCCTGCGTGGGTCGTCCCATTATCACTGGAAAAGACCACCAAAGTTTTATTCGTCAGTCCATGCTTGTCCAAGGCATCGAGGATCCGGCCGACATGGCGATCTAAATCGTAGATCATCGCTGCGTAAGCGGCACGGGGGCGAGGATGGGGTAGGTATCCATTGCCGCCACGGTATTCCTGGGCATCCCACTCCTTGGGGAACCGATCGAGGGTATCGACCGGCGGATGCATCGCCACGTGGGGTTCGATGCACGGAAGGTATAGAAAGAAGGGACGCTTGGCGTTGGTCTCGATGAAGGTCTCGGCTTGTTCGATCATCCGATAGGGAGCATAGGTTTGGCCCACCCAATCGGAGGCATCGATCGGTCCCTCGTTGGGCTTGCGATGCCCCGAGGTTGGCTTGTCATTGATGCGGAGAGGTTGGGAGTTATCCCAAAGGAACTCAGGATAGTAGCTATGTGCGATGGCTTGGCAGTTGTATCCAAAGAATCGGTCAAAGCCTTTACGGTTCGGGTCCCCGGTGCTCCCGACAGGTCCTAGTCCCCATTTGCCAAATGCCCCGGTAGCATATCCAGAATTGCGTAGCGTTTGAGCTAAGGTGATCGCACTTTCGCTCAGTGGATGTTGCCCCTCGGTGAACTCTGGAAAACTCAACTTGGCTTGCTTGTTACCTCGGATCTCGGCGTGTCCGAGATGTTTGCCTGTCATCAGCACGCATCGAGAGGGGGCGCATACTGGTGCTCCGCTGTAATGCTGCGTGAAGCGCATTCCTTCGGCGGCGAGCCGATCGAGGTTTGGCGTCTGGAGTTTCTCCTGGCCATAGCAACCCAACTCGCCCCACCCTAAATCGTCTGCGAGAATGAAAACGATGTTCGGGGGAGAACTCTGGGCTTGGACATTGTTCGCCAAGCACAAGCTTGCCAAGCACAAGCTTGCCAAGCAGAGGGTTGCAAAACGTATAGACCGCAGTGGGACTGAGCGCAGGTCGTGCGAGCCTAGCAGTCGAATCGGTCGATTTCTTAACTTCGATAGACCGTGCATCTTAGGTTTTTTCCTGTTCTGGTTTTGATTCCAAGGTGTTTTTTCGTTCCTTCAATCGATCTAGAATTGCTCGGAGTGCCGGTTGGCGAGCTGTTCCGGACTCGATCAGTTTTTCGGCAAGTGCGATCGCTTCAGCAAGGGTTTGCTTGGCTCTCTCTGGGCGTCGGAATTGATTGTAGTAATCGACGATCTGCATTTTGGTTTGTAGCAGGTGGATCGCATAGACCTGGATTTCGGGGAATCGATCGACGAGCCCCTGATGGATCGCGATCGATTGCTGAAGTTTGTTGATTCCGTTTTCCACACGTTCGAATTGGCGCTCGGCTGCAGGATCGATCCCCGCTGGCATAGTCCAAGCGGACCTTGCCAACAGCGATGCGTAGAGCGTCTGGTATTCTGGGACGCCAGGGTGCTCTTGGAGCGATTCTTGAACAAGTCGTATCGCTTCGTCTAGTCGGTTTCCGTCGACCGAAGGGTGTACAAGGCTTGTAGCGTAAAGATTCGCTAGTTCATACTTGAGCACTGCTGAGGTCGGGTTCTTTGACAGGAGATCTAGGAAGATCTCTGAGGCTTTATCTAGCGATTTCTCGAATTCCGATTGAAGTCCTAGCAAACGGTACATCCGCATCCGATCGCGATGATTGCGAGCCAGTCCGAGCCGATACTTACTCTGCACAGGATATTGCTGACTGAGACCATCGAGAAGCTCGATGGCTTGCGCGTTGTAGGCAAGATCCCTCTCGAGCCTTTGGGCCATCGGGATAGGGATCTCAGGGATCCATGGACCGGGCCGGTTGAAGAACGGCGAGAATAGTCTACGGCGTCGATCGTTGAGACTTCGATCATTAAGACTTCGATCTTGGGCAAGGCGAGCCGACCCGCTGCACAAGCTCTCCAGGGCCGAGGCGAGGCCAAAGCGGCCTTCCTCGGAGACCGCAAATTCCGGGTTCTTTTCGAGAACCTCTTTGAGGTTTTTCATCTCCTCGATCGCCCGAGGGAACTGATCTCGCCGTGAGTGCAAGCCGATTAGCTCCTTGCGTGCTTGGACTTCCTCGTTGAGAACGCGTTGCTTGTCCTGCCCACCCTGGTCCTTGTTTCGTACCGCTTCGAATTCCGCGATCGCACGTCGCAAGGACTCGGCGGCTTGATTGTATCTACCGATTTTATTCTCGATTTCCCCGACGCGTCGGCGGGAGACGGCCGCATCGAATCTCAGGTCGGTAGCATTCTCTTCTGCGAATCGATCAAAAAAGTTTTGGAGCGATTTGAGAAGTTCGACATCGGCTTGGGTGAGCACTGCGTCGGCGAACCCATCGGTTTCGAGTCCCGCTTCGTCGAGTCCCTGTATCTCCAAAGAACGGCCTCGCGAAGCGATATTTTCGGTGATGGTATTGAAGGCTTCCAGGGCTAGATCCATGTTCTGTCGAGCCCGCTGGCTTTCGGTGTTGGCTTGCTCCAGAGCTTCGGTTCGGTCTGCAAGACTATTTGCAGATGCGGCATAGGCCAGCTTGAGCTCATCCAGGGTCTGGCGCTGCTGGCGATTCCAGAGTCCTAGGATCGTCGCAATCGCGACAAGTAAACCGAACAAACTTGCCGTCAGCGATGCGATAGCTGGGTTGCGTCGTATCCAGCGCATGGCCGACTCGATAGGTGATTCACGGCGGGCCAAGATGGGCAAGTCGTCGAGAAATCGTTCGAGATCCTCTTGGAGATCCTTGGCCCGTTGATAGCGATTCTCTGGTTCTAGCGCCGCGGCTTTCCGAACGATCGTCTGGAGGTCCCGAGGAATCATTTGCCGCTCAGAGGCCGTGAATTCGAGTTGGCTGTACTTGGTCGGATCCAAGACGCGGCGTTTGGGGGCTTCGAGCGCAGGCCTGAGCGTGAGCAACTCGAAGAGGGTCAGGCCAAGGCTATAGATATCGCTGCGCGCATCGGCCTTGGCGACGAATTGCTCAGGGGCCATATACCTAAGGGTACCGAGCAATTCGCCAGTCTGTGTCTGGCCTTCGAGATCCTCACGAAATGCCAAGCCGAAGTCTGCAATCCAAATCGTCCCGGTTTGGTCCAGCAGCAAGTTGCTAGGCTTGATATCTCGGTGCAAGACCCCTGATTGGTGCGCATAATCCAAAGCATCGGCCACCTTGGACGTCAAGCGAGCGATGTTACGATAGTAATGCAGGGGTATCGCTCGGACCGAGCGAGCGTCCTGGGAAACCTTGGAAGTCCCCGGTAAAATCGAGGCCGGTGAAATCGATACCGGTAAAGTCAATCCCGTTGGAATCGAGGTTGACAAACTGTCCGTGGCTAACGGGCTACCTAGCATCGGTTCCTGGATCGCCGCGAGTGTCAGATCTAGAGTTTGGACTGGCCGAGTCGGATCGTTCGGTGCGAGTGGACTTCTCGGCTTCGGCCCATCATCTTGCGATGGCTTCGATGACTTCGATGACGGGGTGTAGCTGTTTGAGCCCTTGTTCACACCTTTCTGGGAGCTCTGTGGGTACTTGGCGTTCGGAGAGACGCCTCGTTGCGCGAGAAGTTGATCGACCGCATCGAGTGTAAGTGCAGGTCCCAAGGGCTCGAGGGTGGCCGATTCGCCCAGTCGAGCTCGAAGCGATACGATCACATCGGCCAGCGTCGATCCATGGATCAATTGCATTGCGTAATACTGTAGACCGTGATCTTCTCCTGAGCCGTAAACCGGAACGATGTTGGTGTGGTGCAATCCGGCTGCCGACTCGGCTTCGCGTCGAAAGCGTTCTCGGCTTCGCGGACTTGCTGAAGCTTGTGCATGGATGACTTTCAACGCGACCCTGCGTTGCAAGGAACCTTGGATCGCCTCGTACACCACCCCCATACCTCCCTGGCCGATGCATTGAAGGATTTCGAAATCGTCAAAAGCTTTCGGAACGAATTGGGTAGGGTCCGAGCCTGTCGCACACAACGTCGGTGAGATCGATTCGTTCGTCACTTTAGCGCTGACCTTCTCGACGATCATCAGCGATGGAAATACAGAACGAATCATCGCTGCATGCTCGGGATAAGCTTGAGCGTAGTGTTCGATGCTCGGGGACTGACCGCTGCGGAATTTCAAAACGAACTCGTCGGCAAGTTCTTCGAAAGGATGGCGTTTGATGGACTCGGTCGGATTCATCGCTGTTGCTCCTGCTGGCCTGCAGGAGGCTGGTTTGTGGGTTGAAGAATCTCGGCCAAGCGGCTCGCAGCCCGGACGTATCGGTTGCTAGCTGCCGTCGGTGAAATGCCAAGGGCTTGGGCCGTCTGCAGGTTCGTCAGGTATTCGAAATGCCGCATCGCGAGGATCTCGCGATCGATTTCGTTCATCGACTCCAAGGCCTTTTGAAGTCGATGCTGTTCCTCGTCTTGGATCATCGCTTGGCTCGGTGAGGTCATGTCATCGGCAAGCCATCGGGCCATGATGATGCTAGTGGAGTTCGAGCCAGCAAGTGGCATGGCCAGCTCGCGATGCACACTCCGTTTGTCTCTTCCGTGGGCTCGCTGCATATCCCAGAGCGTTTGAAGGACACGCTGACGGATCCAAACCAACGGGTGGACCTGCTGTGTTTGCACCAACTCCTGATGCCGTTTGGCAATCTGCAAAAAAGCTTCCTGCAACACATCCCCAGGATCGATTCGAGCTTGGAAAGCTGGGTCGATTCGGAAGCGAACGATTTTTTCAAGCCGAGGTCGAATCGACTCGAAGAATTCCGTGAGTTCCTCTAAACTCCCGATATGCACGCCATCTTGACTGGCCGCCAATGGCGGGCCCCCCAGGCTAGGCTGGCTCAAGGAGACATCGGGTACGATCGGTGCTTTGGAATCCGTCATGTTCAGATTATCCAAAGGTTTGACTGGGCAGGGAATAGAATTCCAAAAAATCTCCAATCTCCAAAGTGGATCCTACGGCCACCGCGTCGGTAGAGTCATTAGGGTTCAACTCTGCGAAATCTCCTGCTGTCTCTACCACGAAGGTCCTTCAAGATGAAACGAATACTATTTGCAAGCCTCCTGGGCCCTTTGGTCTGGACAATGCCTTGCCAAGCCCAAGATCCCCAAGCTCCAGAACCTGAATCTCCGAAACCACCTAGAGCCGAGTCCGGACGTCGGGATGATGGGCCATCCGAAGGCCGTAGGCCACTCCAGGGTCGATTTCAAGAAGGGGGCCGATTGCAAGAAAACCGACCCAATGGGGGCAACCCCGAGATGGCTGCACGGGGAATGGCGATGATGATGAGAAACTCACCGGTGTTTCGAGCTCTAGATGCTGACGAGGACGGCCAGCTTTCGGTTTCGGAGATTGAAAATGCGTCGAAGTCCCTGCTGAAACTCGATAAGAACGGTGACGGCATTCTCAGCGCCGAGGAGATGCGTCCGGATCCAGCCCAACTACCTCAGTTCGCTGGTCCTAATGGCCCAGGGCGACCCGGTGCCCCAGGCGGTCCAGGTGGGCCTACCCCAGAGATGATGGCCCGCATGTTCGAAAACCGAGATCAGGACAAGGACGGGAAGCTCTCGGGCGATGAGATTCCTCCCCAAATGCGCGAACGGCTAACCAATATCGACACCAACGGCGACGGAGCGATCGATAAGTCGGAAATGGAGCAATCGATGCGCAGGATCGAAGCCATGCGGCCAGGCAACCGCCGACCCGAAGGTCGCCCAGAGGGTCGGACCGAGGGTGGCCAAGGGGTCCGGCCACGCCGCCCCTCTTCGGATACCTAAACGATTTTTCCTGGATCTCTCAAGCCCAAACATTCCCTGTTAGGAACGCATCCGATGCACAAGCATTCATTGGTCGGCCAATCCATGGCTAGCTGGGTTACGATCCTATGGATCTGCGGTGTGGGAGCATTTGCGGCCGCTCCGCAGGATGATGGGAAGCTTACACCCGATCAACTCGACTTCTTCGAGACCAAAATTCGCCCGGTCCTGATGGAGCATTGTTACCGTTGCCATGCGACCAGCGAGCAATCGGTCCGAGGCGGACTCTCGGTCGAGAATCGCGAAGCTTTGCTTGCCGGTGGGGAATCCGGCCCGGCGATCGTCCCCGGGGACTTGGAAAACAGTTCGCTGTGGCATGCGATCAACTACCGCGATAATCGGATGCCGCCCAAAGGCAAACTCGCCCCGAACATCATTGCCGATTTCAAAACCTGGATCGAAATGGGAGCGCCCGATCCTCGTGTGAATCAAGGAGTGGTCGTTCATTCCAAAGTGACACCCGAAGACATCCAGGCGGGCAAGTCGTTCTGGGCCTTTACTCCACCGCAACGCGTCGAGCCGAGCCTCGAGCAGTTCCGGAGTTGGGGCGAGTCTTCGATCGATCGCTTGGTCGCAGCGAAATGGGAAGTTCAAGGGATCGAGCCGACGGACGATTGCGATGCGAACACGCTTGTCCGCCGGCTGACGATGGACCTTGTCGGTTTACCTCCTACCCCGGAGCAACGCGAAGGCTTCCTTGAGGACTGGCAGTCTAGTCCTCAAGGAGCCATCGCGAGGTTGGCCGACGAGTTGCTCGAATCGCGGCAGTATGCCGAGCGCTGGGCTCGCCACTGGCTAGATGCGGCACGGTATGCCGAATCCAGCGGCAAGGAATCGGATATGTCGTTCCCTAACGCTTGGCGTTATCGCGACTATGTGATTCAATCGTTTGAAAACGATAAGCCTTACGATCGTTTCGTCCTCGAACAGATCGCTGGCGACCTGCTTCCCGTTTCAGACGATTCGCAGTGGAATGAGAACCTTATCGCCACTGGATTCTTAGCCATCGGTCCGAAGTCCCTGACCGAGCAGAACCCTCGGCAATTCCAAGCCGACTTGGTTGACGAGCAAATCGACACCACGACGCGCGTCGTGCTGGGGTTGTCGGTTGGCTGCGCAAGGTGCCATGATCATAAGTTTGATCCTATCCCACAAAGCGATTACTACGCCTTAGCTGGGATATTCCAAAGCACCGAAACGTTCTACGGCGGTACTCGCACCCTTCGGAATCGACAACCCTCCGACTCGATCCGCTTGCCGATCCAGGATCCCGAGGCGAGCACGCCGGTGATGACTCCTCAGGACCTCGAGGACTTGAAAAAGGAACTACAAGAGCGACAACAAGAACTGGCCGAGGCGCGTCGGGCGCAGCGTACCGGGGGTAATACCCCGGGTCTGAACGCCAATATCTTGGACCAGATCGTCGGCCAGCTCCGAGCCAAGATCAACAGTGTCGATGCGACAGGACGGCCCATCTCGGTCTGTATGGGGGTCCAGGACCGCCAATCGATCCGCAATGCACGCGTGTTGGTCCGTGGGGAGATTGACCAACCCGCCCAAGAAATCCCAAGGGGATTCGTTCAGGTCCTCGGGAACCTTCCAGATAAACTCCCTGCATCTGGATCTGGACGATTGGAATTTGCCAAGTGGCTTGTTTCCAAAGAGAATCCCCTCACGGCTCGAGTGATGGTCAATCGCATTTGGCAGCATCTGATGGGCCAAGGAATCGTACGAGAACCGGACAACTTTGGACTCTCGGGTCCGATGCCTACCCACCGCGAGCTTTTGGATTATTTGGCCCTTGAAATGATGGACCAAAACTGGTCGATTAAGTCAATCATTCGCAGCATCGTTACATCGCGAGTCTACCGGCTCAAGACCGATCAGGATCCGAATCGCTTGGAGGTCGATCCGGAGAACCTCTGGATCGCCCGTGGGAATGTCAAGCGATTAAGCGCCGAGGCGATCCGCGACGCGATGCTCTCTGTCAGCGGATCGATCGAGTTTAAGCCACCACGGGCGTCGATCCTCTCGACGATGGGATCTGCCTTGATGGGTCCAAATGGTCCACAAAACGCGCCGCTGTTGATCGCACCAGGAGGATCGGGCAATGACGATCGCTCAGCGAATTTAAGACGACTCCTGGGCGGTAACCTGCGGAACCCAGCAGTCAACCTGCTTGAACTACCTAACTACCATCGCTCCGTGTACCTGCCGATCACCCGGAACAATCTACCCCGCGCTCTGGATGCTTTCGACTTTGCCGACCCCAATATGGTCACCGGAACTCGCGAGGTATCCAACACCGCCGAGCAAGCCTTGTACATGCTCAACAATCCTTTTGTTTTGGAACTCAGCGATGCGTTCGCACGTCGGCTGATCCAATCAAGCACAGACCCTCAAGCCCGAGTCGACCGAGCGTTTCAGATCGCTTACGGCCGACCGGCTAGCCGAGAGGAGATCCAAGCGTCCGTGAAGTTCGTACGCAAGGCCAAGGATAGCCAATCGCAAGTTCCCTCCGACGAGGCCATGTTTAAGGCCTGGAGTCAGTTCTGCCAGGCGATCCTCGGCTCAGCCGAATTCCGTATCGTGCGTTGAGCCCACACCCGATGGTTCGGTTTAGTTATTCCCAGCAAAGGCGATTATCCCAAGAAGGCTTCACAACGATGTTCTCAAGACGCGAATTGCTCAGGACGGTTTCGGCAGGTTTCGGCTACTTGGCCTTTGCCGGAATGAGCACCCTCGAGGCCAAGCGTTTGCTCGGCGACGACCAAGAGTCTGCGGTATCGACCAATCCGTTGGCCCCCAAGCAAGCGCATTTTGCATCGAAGGCCAAGCAGGTGATTTTTCTTTGCATGCAGGGGGGGCCTTCGCACCTGGATACATTCGACTACAAGCCTCGTTTGGGGCGTGACGAAGGCAAAACCGGTCGTGCCAACGGGGCAAAGCTCATGGCATCGCCGTGGAAGTTTCATCAGCGGGGCAAAAGCGGCTTGTGGATGTCCGAGTTGCTCCCCGAACTCGGCCAGCACGCTGACGAAATGTGTTTGATCCGATCGATGCATTGCGATCAGCCGATCCATCCACGGGCCATGACGCAGATGCATACGGGAAATGCGCAATTTGTTCGCCCATCGCTCGGGGCCTGGACCCTCTATGGCTTGGGTACAGAAAACGAGAACTTGCCAGGTTTTGTCGCTTTGAATCCCCAAGCCACCGGCTCGCAAAACTATGGTAATGCATTTCTTCCAGCCATCTACCAAGGGACCAAGGTCGGCAGGCCACAGGGCCCTCGCCCCGGTATGGCTAGGAATATGCCGGCTGGAAACGGTTCGGCGATACCAGACATCAACAATCCAAGATTGACTCGGCGATCGCAGCGCTCGCAAATCGACTTTATCCAGCAACTGAACCAAAACTCGCTCGATCACGCCGGGGTCGATCCGAACGTCGAAGGGGTCATCGAATCCTATGAGTTGGCCTTTCGGATGCAAGATGCCTTACCGAAACTTATGGACCTCAGCGACGAGACTCAAAAGACGTTTGATATGTATGGGATCGATGAGAATCCGACCGACGGCTTTGGACGACAGTGCCTTATGGCCCGAAAATTCATTGAAGCTGGCGTCCGATTCGTAGAACTCAATCATGGCAATTGGGATCATCATCAGCGACTTCGTGAGCAATTACCTGATAAGTGCAGTGAGATCGATAAGCCGATTGCTGGGTTGCTCGCGGATCTCAAGCAACGGGGGCTTTTAGATCAAACCTTGGTTATCTGGGGAGGTGAGTTTGGCCGTACACCCGACGCACAAAATGGGGACGGCCGGGATCACAACAACAAAGGGTACACGACCTGGATGGCAGGTGGGGGAGTGCGAGGCGGATTGAGCTATGGTGCCACCGACGAACATGGCCGTGAGGCGGTCGAGGATAAGTGCCATATCCACGATTGGCATGCGACGATCCTCCATTTGCTGGGCATGGACCACGAGCGATTGACTTATCGATACGCGGGTCGGAATTTCCGATTGACCGATGTCTATGGCAATGTGATCGACCGAATCTGTAGCTAGTGGATGCCCGGTCCGGAGGCTTACGCACTAATGGCACAACTAATGGCACAGAGGTGCCGCCCTCCGGGCTTGGTGAATGCCAATCTGTATGGATCGATCTGTGTGTATTGCATTAGTAGCCATGTGTGGCCATTACAGCCAAGCAGCCTTACGCGCGGTCGGCCCCCTCAACCCCCCCGGCCCTTACTCCCCCGGCCAAAGCCCCGGTGGAGAAGGGGGGCCAAGCGGTTGGATGGAGCGGACGTGAAGCGTGAGGCGAACAGCCGGATCTCTGCAGGAGTTCTGTTGCCTTTGCGTCTTTGCGTCTTTGCGTCTTTGCGTTCTCTTCTTCCGAACAGCAAGGATCTCTGCGGGGGATCCCGAAAACAAAAAAGGCCTGCGGTTTTCACGCCGCAGGCCTTTAAGGTTTCTTCAGGTAGTCTCAGGAACGACTAGCCCATCATCTTCGATACGGACTGAACCATCGGACCGAGGACTGGCTCGATGATTTCCTTGACGCCAGGGATGAGATAGAGGGTATTGAGCAAGCCACCAACCTTTTCAAAGTAGGGCTTGATGAACGGAGCCAAGGTGCCGGTTGCGGCAGCAGGCATCTTGTCCATACCCAGGTCGGCGTAAGCCTTAGCGGCTTCTTCCAACTTGCTAACAGCACCCTTGGCAGTGTCCACATCGGTGATGCTTCCGAGAGTCTCGGTGATTCCGTCGAAAGAACCAGCAAGCTTCTTCTGGAGATCTTCGATGCTCATGCCGCCAGGAAGTTCAAGTTTCGGAAGCTCCAAGGGAGCTGCAACCGAATCGGGTGCTGGCTTGATGGTAGGTGCCGTCGCAGGAATTGCGTTGGGTGTGCTGGCAATCGGCTTTTTGACTTCTTCCTTCTTGCTACCGGACATGAAGGTGTAGCCCAAGAAGCCCAGTGCTGCCAAAGCGAGCAAAGGCAAGAGCCATCCCAACGGACTCGAAGCAGGTGCGGCCGGTGCGGCTTGGGTCGCTGCGCGTGTAGCACTACGTGCGGTGTTCGAAACAGCTTCGCTTGCTTGCTTGCCCAAATCGGCCAATCCCATAACTCCCTTGAGTTCGTTTGGCAACGCGCTGCTCAAGAAGTTGCTCTGTCCACCTAGCAGGTTGGTCAAGACGCCTGGATCAAATCCACCAGCAGACTTGGCCTGCTTGCCGACAACACCCATGACGATAGGTGCCAAGGATCCGAGCAATCCCAGAACGCCCTTATCGCCGATTCCCAAAAGCTTCATCAGCACCGAGACGATGCTCGCTTGCGAGGAGCCCAAGAGCATTGGCAAGAGCGAACTGCCCATGCCGAGCAACTTCGAGCTCGCACCACCCGATACGAGACTCCCGAGGTTATCCAAAATGGATGGCTCTGCATCTTGCTTCTTGAAAATGTTCGAAAGCTCTGAGGCTCCCGATGGCGTCGATGCCTTCTTCATGAGTCCGCCGAGCAAAACAGGAATCGCAGCTTCAATTGCCGAATTCGTCTTGCTCTTTTCCAATCCAACTGCAGATCCAATCTGATCTGCTACACCGCTGCTGCTGATAGCGGTTTTTACCAAATCCATCAAATTAATTGCCATATTCAAAACTTTCTTTTTAGGAAGAGGAACCGAAACTCGAATTGCCTAGAGGCTACACAGACTAATATGCCGGATTTACGTTCTTTTGGCAGTCCTCGATCGAAAAATCCGGATAAATAATTATGATTTTCTCAAGTACAAGTAGATTGCAACGCGAGGGCTTATTAGGCCTTGATGTGTGTAATACTACCCAATCCCGGGAATCAGTTTACAGTCCACGGAACTTCGGGTAAGCCTCGAACCAAGCCCGGGCTTGTTCAAACTGCCAATCGCCAAACACGTGGCCTTGCCCATGATTCCAAAGTGCTAGGCCCAGCCAAGCCGACGCATCGACTGGTTTTTTGCTATCTATTTCGGTGCCAAAGAGACGCCAAATTCCAAAAGCCCCTCGCATGGCTGGCAGACTCTGACTCCCGTCGGCCGCTCCCGGGCCACTTTGGCCCCCCATAATCAAAACAGGCCTCGGGGCAATGAGCATGAGCAACTCGTCATGCCCCCAATCGGCCTCCCAGTCGGCGCGGTGCTCCAGGGACGGCGTTCCGTGGGGAATTCTCGGTGGAGGGTTCAGATACCATGGAGCTTCCCAGTTGGTCGACCGAAGATCGACCCCACCCTCGCTTGCCACCCCTGCGAGCACACGCGGGTCGCTGGCCATGAGGTAAAGGACTTCTTTGGCCCCAAGCGAATGGCCGAACGCAAATACACGCTTGGGGTCTACCTGAGGGATGCTCAGCAAAGCATCCAATGCCCGCCGTGCGTCAAAGACCATTTTGGCCATCCCCCGCGCTTGCGGATGGCGCTTGGTGTGATTTGCTACAGCCTGGTCGAAACCGACTCCCTCTTGCCACAAAAAACATTTCGGACAGATCACGATATACCCAAGTTTGGCAAATTCCAAACCGGTGGCTCGTGGGCCTCGGTTCCCTACACCTGCGATCTCGTCGATCGTGGCGTTGTTGGTCGGGTGCAATGCGACCATGCCCGGCTTTAAGTCGCTCGAATCGAGCCCATCGGGCAGTAGGATATAGGCATCCATCGAAACGTCGGTTTCAAGTTCGATCCTCACTCGCCGTCGGAGCACCCCTTCGATACGATCTTCGCTTAGCACCTCTAGCTTCGGCGCTGTGCCGACCGGAGGCATAGGCCCGAGCAGCGAGTCGAAGCGGGCCTGAACCCGTACTCTGGCGTCTTGCCAATCGGCTGATGTTCGGACCGAGGCAAGCCACGGCAGATCGCTCTTGGGAGGATTCGCTCTATGAGATGCGTTGGAGGGATCGACCTGATCTGGCCAACGATGGATCTTATCGATCCAATCGGCGCGCCGATTCTCGGGACTAAAACGTGGTGTACGTCCCGCGTGCTCGACTCGAAATCGAATGAGCCGACCGTGTTCGACCTCTGTCACGCAGACGGTCTTGCCATCGGGGCCACCGAAGCAAATGTTGCTAGGACGCGCCCCGAGGACATCGATCCGACGCAAGATCTCGCCTTCAGGGCTCAAGACCACGACAGTCCCTTCTCCATAACGCGTTACATACAAGTTCCCTTGGTCGTCGTAACGCATTCCATCAAAACCATGGTCGGGAAATTCTTTGAACAAAGTTTTCGCGGCAAGCGACCCGTCTTTTTGGATCTCAAACCTCCAGATCTTGCGCTGCTGGGATTCATTGACCGCTAGATATTTCCCATCCGGACTGATGTCTAGCCCATTGGTCGTTCCCATCCCATCGGCGGCGATTCGAGCGATTCCCTGTCGATCGATCCGCCATAGACGCCCTGTTCCTTGGCTCCAATTCGGATCGCTGGCATAGAGTGTCCCGTCATCGGCGATTGCCAAGTCGTTGGGCTGATGCATCGTCGGCTCGTGGCAATGAAGTACGAACGCGCCGGTGACTCGATCGACTCGCCAAATCTTGTGCTCGACATAATCGGCAACCAGCAGATCTCCCTGACTATCGAGGACGATTCCATTTCCGGTTCCTCGGTTTGGTAAGCTGGCCCAAGCGACTCCATTGCCCCAACGATCTATTTTGCCGATCGTCTGTTGCTTTCCAAAGTTCACCGCATAGACATTGCCTTGAGGATCGCTTGCGGGTCCCTCGATCCCTTCGGTGAAGGCATGATCGAGGGTCATCGGTTTGGGTAGGTAAAGCTGCTCCTTGAGGTCCGAATCGAGGATCTGCCAAGCGAGCCTTCGTTGGTCGGTTCGCTGCATGGCTTGGTAAGCTAATTTTTGATTGCCATAAGAGAAGTTCGAATACTTCGAGAGCATGGGCTCAAACATTTCAGGTCCGTCGATATCGCTCAAGGCGCTGATGGCCCCCATTTGCAATTCATCTTTGGAGGCGGGATCGAGTCCCCCCAAGACGGGGCCTTCGAGGTCCAAGAAGGGGCTCACTTTACCGACGGCTTGTTCAGCCGGCAGCATCGCGAGAATCCTGATTGCATCGTACCTTGTTCCGATAGGAACTTTTGGGTTGTAAGCGTCTGACTTGGCCAATTCCAAAGCGCGATCCCAACGGGGCTTCCAATCCGGATGCTCTGCAAGTAGTTTCTCGAGTTCGACCTTCGGCCAAAGGCCTTCTAGGCTCAATCCGTTGATGATGGCCCCTCCGAGGACTACTGCTTGCCAATCGCGCATCGGACCGGTGGGTTCTGGGAGCGATAGGTCTACCAAGTCGCCCAGTGCTGCTTTGCGAGTTGCAGGATCGCGAATCGCTAGGATCGCAGCGCGCCAGATCGAAGGGATGCGCTGGTACTCGAGGCTCCCCGAGTTCGGATCTGCCGGGTTTGTCCCAAGGTCCTTGGTCCATGCGAGGATCAAATCCCTTGCCATCGACTTGTGTTTTTCGATCAAGCCTTCTCGCTGGGATTCTCCGGTCTGAGCAAGGATCTCCTGGGCCACCTGGGCGGGTACCTGGGCGGCCAACTGGGCGGGTGATTCACTGCTCGAAACCACAGCAAACAATCCCGCGAGCAATCCCAAGATCAAAGGCCTTGCTCGACTCCCTGCGATCCTACTTGCTGCAATCATGCTTGCTGCCCTGGAGTTGCTATTAAAAGTTCATGGTTGGTTTCAGTCGGTCTTTTGTTCGAGCAATCGGGCGAGCCGATGGAAATCGCTTTGGCGATCGATGAACCGAACTTTCGTCACAAGGGTCACCGGATCGACTAGGGATTCGAAGGGGACAAAGGACATGTCGAATTGTCCACCGACGGAGACCATGACTCCGTTGAGTTTCTCTTCGATCAGAGCGCGGTAGGCTCCGATGCCGATTTGCGAGCCGAGCATCACATCGAAAGCCGTCGGCACGCAGCAACGCGATTCGTAACCCATCTGTAGGCCGTTGATTTTCCGCGATTTACCGGTAGCTTTTTTGTAGGCATCGGCCAGATAGCGTCCGATGGTTTTACCGACGTCGACGTTTGCCACGGCGAGGTGTCCGAACTCGTCCCTTGAGACACCTTGGATGTACGAAAGGGGCAAAAATTCGGCGAGTCCTTCGGCGATGACGATGACTCCGTAGTTACGACCGAGTTTTTCACGGGCGAGCATCATCGAGACCATTTTGGCTAGCACGGCTTCCATATTCATGATCTTGCGGGTCTGACTCGTCCCGTTGGCATCTTGGACCGTCTCGCTCGAGGCCAATGGCCCGACGATGTCTTCGACGCTCAGGACCAAGCATGCATCGCCGGCGATCGCAGCGCCGTAGGCGAGCCATCCGGCCGAGCGTCCCATTGCCTCGGCGATGAAATAGGCTTGTCCGGCTGCCGCATCGCGATTGAGATTTCGGATTTCGTTGGCCAGGACTTCTGCGGCGCTGAAGTAACCGAAGGTAAAATCGATGCCAGAGTAATCGTTGTCGATGGTTTTGGGCAGATGGATCACGGGCATCCGAGTTTCGTTCGCTGGCAGGGTCTCCTGGTAGAGTTTCATTTTGTTAGCGGTCTTGAGGGTGTCATCGCCGCCGATGCTCACCAGGGCATCGACCCCTAGGGACCGCAGGGCGCGATAGCATCGGCCCAGGGGTGCGGTCTTCTCGGCATCTTGAAGGTCCGCAGGGCCTTTGACGACCTTACCCGGATTGGCTCTTGCCGTCCCGATGCGAATCCCTGGCTCGGTCCGCATGAACTCAAGCGATTCTTGAGTGAATCGCAGGTAATGCTTCCCTTCGACCAAAGGTTTCGCAGGATCGAAATCGATGAGATTGGAGTACCCGTGCTTGATTCCAATGACCTCGACGCCAGCTTGCAAGAGGCTGAAGGCTGCCGAGGATATCACGGCGTTGGCGGCCGGGGCCGGTCCACCAGAAAACAGAATCGCGACGCGCTGGATGTTGCTCATGGAAATCAAAAATGAATAGAGTAAATCGATCGTTCAAAAAACGGCTCGTTAGTAGGACTTGAGCATGATGTTTTTGAATTGCACTTTCATGGGAGGACCTGCGTGGAGTTGCAGTGCCAGGACTCCCTCGGTGGCGGCCTTGGAAGCTTCGGAATCTTGGACCTCAGACATCAGTTGGTCGTTGATGAAATGCTGGAGTACGGTTCCTTTTGCTACGATCTTGTATCGGTTCCAATCTTCCCATTTGATTTGTGACAGGAGAGCATCGGCGTCGCCGGCAGAGCCCACTCGGCTCTTTTTTCCTTGGGCGTCGACAGCGACGATCTCGCCTCGTTCGGCCATAATGCCTCGCCCGCGCTCTTCGTAGTTGATCCCCATGTAACGCTTGTTGGCGTCGATGTCGGCTTGGTATCCACCGACGACGAACTTGTCTTTATCGAAGATTTTGCTTCGGTACTGGATACCGGAGTTGCCTCCCATGATTCGAAATTCGAGGGTCAGTTCAAAGTCCTTGACAGGTTTGTCGTAGACCAAGAAGGTGTTTTGTCCGATGGGGGCATCGGCTTTGTTCTCGCCGGTGATCGCTCCGTCTTGGACGCTCCAATTGGCTGTCAAGCCGGACCAGCCCTGAAGGGATTTGCCATCGAACAAGCTGCTTGGAGCGGACTTAGCAGATGAGTCTTGCGCATAGGCAGGCGCTGAGAATGCTCCGAGCAAGGCGAAGAATCCTAGGGTGCAGAGCCAAAGCGACTTGAATGTGGACTTCATGAGCGGTCATTCTTTCGTAGGTGAGAGGGTGATGCGGACTTTGGTGGCCCGATCATCGGAAACGGTTAATACTTTAGCGGTTGCGCCGGGCAACTCAATGACGTCTCCGGCGACGAGCAATCTTTCGGCGTAATGGACCAGCAATCCACCGACGGTATCGACGTCGGCTTCTTCGAATTTGATCCCAAGGCGATTTTCGACGACTTGGACGCCGGTCGAGCCTAAGACGATGTAGGAATTCGAGCCGTCGGGGACAATTTCGGGTTCTTCGACATCGAACTCGTCGGCGACCTCGCCGATGATCTCCTCGAGAACGTTCTCGAGCGTGACGAGACCGATGATTGTTCCGTATTCGTCGACGACGAAGGCCATGTGCTGATGGGTTCCTTGAAAATGCCTCAGCAACTTGCTGATGGGCATGTTCTCAGGGACCTTCTTTGGCGGGCGCATGAGGCTTGTCCACTGGAAGTCTGGCAGGACGCTCGCGACGGCAAGATCCTTCACGTGCAGGACACCTAGGATCGAATCGAGTGAGCCGTCGCAAATAGGGTAACGCGTGTGCTTGGTCCGCCGAATCATCCCCAAGACCGAATCGAGCGGATCGTTGATATCGACAAAATCGATGTCCTTGCGAGCGACCATGATCCGACGGCAAACCAAATCGTCGAACTCAAAGACTGCGTTGATCAAACTGTGTTCGCTGCGGGTCAGATTGCCGTGCACATGGGCTTCGCGGAGCAGTGCTCGGATTTCTTCTTCGGTGTAAGGGATCGCGCTTTTGGATTTCTCGTCGGCCCCGAGCATACGCAGCAGCGCATCGGTAGAGACACTCAAAATGAACATTAGAGGATAGGTCAGGATATAAAAAATCTTCAGCGGCAAAGCGCAGGCCAGGAGCATTGGCTCGGGATTGCGAATCGCAAAGACCTTGGGCGCCTGCTCGCCGATGACCAAATGCAAAGCCGTTACGACTGTAAAGGAGATGGCAAACGAGATAGCGTGCAAAAGGGGTTCGGAGCCCAGCCCCAACCGCGAAAGCAGCGGGCTCAGCAGATGGGCAACGGCCGGTTCTCCAATCGCACCGAGAGCCAAACTGGCCATCGTGATCCCGAGTTGGCAGGCTGACAGGGAGTGCTCGAGACGCTGAGCCAGCCACTTGGCGGTCTTCGCAAACAACTTGCCTTGCAATACCATCTGCTCGATGCGGCTTATGCGAATTTTGACCAATGCAAATTCAGCAGCGACGAAAAATCCATTGACGAGGACCAGCACGAGGGCTGTAAGGATCCTGGAAAGATCCGAGAAATCAGGCATCGGTTTTGAAAAAATCTCCGCAGAGTAGAGAACCAACGAAAGGGTGGGTATTGTACCGTATCGCAAGGCTCTTTTGGGGAGAATCCGAGAGGAATTCCCCTTGCCCGAGTCCCCTTAGGGCCTGGCCAGGACCTCCGTTCGGTAGCTTCTAGCGTTTTCGAGCAAATACTCCCAGTCCATCGCGGGCCCTGGGTCGGATTTGTTTCCTTGGACGTGGTAATGCCCCATAATTCCGCTAAATGATGCCCACTGCTCGTCGCTGAGGGTTCTTTCGATCCTGGTGCCGTCGGGGTGCCGAGGAACGTCCAAGCGGATTTGGGGAAAGATATCCGACAGCGCAGCGGTGAGTTTGATCAATGCATCATACTGCTGGCCGGTGTAGTCGTACTGTCGGTACGTCGTATCACCCAGTTTTCCTGTGAGCATCTCGGGCCGCCGCGGTCGAATCTTGCCAGCGGCGAATCGATCGACCCCTCGGATCTTGGGCGGAAAAGTCAAAAACACTCCTTGGTCATCCCTGGCATACCACTGCGAAAAGGGATCGGCTTGGTCCTTGTCCTGGTTCTGAGGTATCGGATACGCCCCGATATTGGCGATCTCGATTCCGATGCTTCGATCATTGCTCTTGGTGGCATGCCAAGCTCGCTCCTTTAAATCCAATGTCTGGTAGATCGTCCCGTCGGCATCGAGCATGAAGTGAACGCTCAGTCCACGGATATCATGCAAGATAAAAAAACATTGCGAACTGGTTCCGCAGACATCGAAGTGCAAGACGAACTGATCGACTTTTTCTCGAAGCAGATCGAGAGTCCAGCCTCCGGAGCGAATTTGATCGAGCTGCTCAGGGGTGTACTCGGTTTGAGCCTTCGAGCCAAACCGCAACCCATAACGGTCCGGACTGTTCTCCTGGGGCTTGGTCACGAAATTGATTTTTCCTGACTGCATCTCCTCGACGGTGCTTTTCCACTCTCGTTTCTCGAAGGGACTAAAGTGCCTCGTCGTTCGATAGGCATCAAAGCCGCCCGGATCGAGCCAAAGTTTTACCGGCGTTCCGATTCGATATAGCTGGCCGCAAACCATGATCTCATCGCCATGCCGCTTTTGGAAACCGAGCCTCTGGGCCGATTCGCCCTGTTGCGCCTGGGTCGAAACAGCAAGACTGCATTGCAAAGCCAAGCAGCATGCGATGTAGATTCTCCAACCGTTCATTATTTGGATCTCTCGCAGAATTGGTGGGTGAAAAAAAGGTCTAAGAGCCCTGAACTGTGGCGTTTTCCTCGATGCCGATCGGCATCGCCGCCGTTCCAACAGCCATCGAGTACGAGTACCGTCCGCCGCGGCGGACTGAGTACCGCTTCGCTGAGTACGAGTACGACGAAATCCGATGCGAGGCACGAACGACCGTGGTCACCAATGCCGCCGGAGATCACGATTCTAAAAGTTAACAACTCACTGGCAGCGGCTTTTGGGGCACCACTTTGTTCGTGCGTTTTCTCGTACTCGTACTCAGCAACGCGGTACTCGTACTCGTACTCGATTCGAACTAGTATAGCAATCCGACCCATAGGTCTGCAGTTTCTCGCAAACCGCCTCGATCAACGATCGGCATCGCCGCGGTTCCAACAGCCATCGAGTACGAGTACCGTTTCACTGAGTACCGCTTTGCTGAGTACGATTACGACGAAATCCGATGCGATCGATCCTGGGGGATCGATCAATTACCCGTAGCGATTCGATTGGTTTGCTGAGCGAACCCAAGCCGGAACGGACCCGCAGATTCTACTGACGGGGCCATTATTTAAAGAGGGCCGCAGGATCGGTCCTCCAAAGTTTCCGGACGGCGAGCAGTCCGCTGGCGAGACTCATGACCAGGGTCAAGCAGCCGACGATGGCGATTCGATCGGCCTGTAGCCGCATGACCAATCCTGTCCAATCCGACAACCATTGGTACAAAAACCAGCTGACGATGCAACCTGGGATGAAACCCGACATGCATAAGTAAAAGGCTTGGGCCATGACGAACTGCAAAAAGTATCCTGGACCATAACCCATGGCCTTGAGGGTCGCATACTCGGGCAAGTGGTCTTGGATGTCGGTAAAGAGGATCTGGTAGCAGATGATCACTCCGATCAGCATTCCCATAATCGTGCCGATTGAAAAGATAATTCCAATCGGAGTGCTTCGAGCCCAAAAACCGATCTCGCGATCGACCAGATCGCGATGGGTCAGAACCTCAATGCCGCTACCTAGCCTCGCTTGCAATCCGTCTTGGACCTCTCGAAGGTTCGCCCCGGGTTCGAGCCGAATGAGCCCTAGATCCACCGCCGCCAACGGCGCTCGATTGCCGTTTCTGCTTGGAAAAAAACGCTCGACACCCGCTTCGCTGATGATCAACGTTCCATCGTATACGAAGTCGGTACCGATCGTGACCCAATCGTGCAGAAATACGCTCTGGCCCGAAAGCTCTGCACTTTGATTCCTGAGTTTCTCCAAGTCCTTCTTTTCAAAACCGTATGTCTCTTTGCTCCGGCGATCGACCAGCGCCATCCTCGCGTCGATCAATCCTTCGCAGCGGAGATTCATTTTCGGGTCGACAAAAGCTTTCGCATCGATCGGTACTCCGATCACTCGAATCGATCGGGACACATGGCCCTGGACTCTTGCGATGGCCAAGGATCGATCGATGTACAAAGGGATTACCTGCGATACTCCGGGGATTCCTTTGGCCCGATCGATCGCTCCATAATCGAAACGCTGTTCACTTGGGACGGTGTAGCGAGCTGGACTCAAGATCACCAGGTCCGCATCGATCAACCGCAACACCTCGACGGCACTGTCGAAGAGTCCGAAAAGAAATCCGATCTGCGTGAACATCAAAACGACCGCAAAACCGATCCCTAGGGCGTTGAGCAACATCCTGCCGAGGTTCGAACGAACGTTGAGCCATGCCAAAGGGACCCGCATCGCTGTGAAATACTCCCTTTAGAACCATGAAGCCTTAGAACAATGAAGCCGGTTCGGCTCTCCAGAGCCTCAACATCGCCATGATCCCCGACGCACTGCACATGAGGAACGCCAAGCCGAGCACGCCCCAGAATCGCTCCCATGTCATCGAGGTCGGAATGCGAGAGAGTCCCGCAGTCAATTCGTACAGGAGAAAACTGATCAGAGCAGCTGGCAGATAACTCAGGATCGCCAAGAGCCACGATTGGACCAAGACGATCCGCGCCAGTGCCCAATGCGAATATCCCATCGCTTTGAGCGTCGCGTATTCGGGTAACCGATTCGATACATCGTTAGCCAAAATCATGTAAACGATCGCCGCTCCGATGATAAACGAGAGGACTACCCCCATCGTAAAGATCATCCCGATCGGTGTGTCTTGCAACCACCTTGTGCGCTCCCATCGAAGTTGTTCGGCCATCGTCAGCACTTCGATCTCCTGCAAACATCGCGGATCTCTTTGGTCAAGCCATGCGATCAACTCAGCCTTGGCTTGCTCGGGATCGACCCCGGCACGCAGACGGACTAGCCCCAGGGACGCTCTTTGCCGTGTGTCGATCCCCGCACGGAGCCCATAGCCTACGTCGCTCAGGAGGATCGCACCGTTGGTCGCAAGTCCTGTACCAAGTTGAAAATGGCCAGCGATGTGCGAGAGGCGGTTGCCTACCTCCACCGGACTACCGATGTCTTTGTCTGAGAATCGCTTGCAGTCACCAGGCCCGTACTCAGCCCGCGTGGCCCGATCGACCAACAAGGCATCGGGATTCTTGAGCTTGCTCAACTGATCGTGGATCTCAGGGACATCAAGCACCGGGTGTTCGATCTCCATGGCCATCATCCCAACGGTCCGAAACGATCCGTCCGGAGGTGCTTGGGTGCACTCGGCAGGCCTAGGCGGATTTTGCCAACGCATGAGCATGATGAAAAAAGGATCGACGCGCTCGATCATCGGATGGCCTTGGACCATTCGCATCCAGCCGCGATCAAACGTACGAGGCTCATAGAGGTGCACATAGTCAGGCGACCTGAGCACCAGATCCCCCTGCAACTTGCCGTAGACAATATTGGCCGTGTTGGCCACTGCACCCCTGAACCCTAGCTGCATGAAGATCAATAGCAAGGCAAAGGACACACCGAGGATGCAGGCTAAGGTTCGCGCGGGTTGGGAAATCAGATTCAAAAGCGCAACGGGTGTACGCTTCGATGGATTAAGGAGTCGCATCGATGGTTCTGTAAACCCAATCCTTGACCGTTACCTTCGACTGAAAGACGCAGTAACCGAGCGGGCGAGAACGCATGACCTCGGCGCGTACCGAGAATTTGCGTTCCCCTCGTGGCACCTCGAGAATCTGCTCCTTATCGATCCAGACGGTGATGTTCTTGGCGTCAACCCGGACCTTGAATTCGTACCATTGGCCGTTCTTGAAGTTCCGGTAACTGGCCGTCTCGTTTTCGCTCGCATCGTTTCCGTCGATGCTGCTGATCCCGACCAATCCACCACCCCAACCGCCGACAATCAGCGAGCAGTGCTCTTTGCCGACAGGAAAAGTGATTCCGACAAAAAAGTCCGAGCCGTCCAGACGCTGGGCTTGCCATTGCATTTCAAAATTTTCAGTTGGGAAATCCTTGCCGAGCTTGTTGACGCCCGTCATGGGCTCGCCGGGCATGAGTACCAAAACGCCGTCTTTGATCTCGACGGCGCCTTCCCCACCAAAGTTCGTTTTCTCCCAACCCTCGAGTCCCGATTCAGGCAATACTCTTTTCCACTGGACTTTGGACTCCTGCTTCGAAGACTCTTTCGAAGTCTCCTTGGACTCCTGGGCGATTGACGCCCCTTGGGAAGCCAAGAGCAAGCAAGCTGCGCCGACGAAGGCCACATGAGCAATCAGGCGGCCGCCTGTTCGAAAGGAACCAATCAGGCTAGAGCAAGAAAGAAGGTTCATGAATCGCATAGGGAGGAGCTAGTGCTAGGGGTTATGGTTGAGGGTAACGGAGTCCTAATTCGGACCGCCGACGCTCTGATTCTACACCAAAAGTTACAAGCCCCCTTCTTGTTTCGCTTCTTTCCTTTGCGGCTCTGCGTCTTTGCGCCTTTGCGTTAAATTCCGTTCGGTAAATTCCGTTCGGTTCCTGGCGTTTGCATTGCTACATCGGCTGGGTGGCTTTCGCATCGCTGGTCGGACCGAGCACGATGCGGAACAACCCGGTCGGAAGCTTCAGCTCCGACTTGGCTGCCGAGTCGGACGCAGAGGCGATCGCTTTGGGCTCGAAGCCCACCGTCACGGCCTTCCGCTGCTCGGGTTTGAGCTCCATGTAGATTCCATCTTTTTTGTTGTAATCGCTTTGGGATTCGAAATACATCTGCGTGACCAATTCGGGACGTTTCGGAGCGATCACCCGGTAATGGATATGAGGCGTACGGCCAGGGTACTTGCCAGGGTGGATTGTCCGAAATGCAAAAGCACCGTCGGCACCGGTGAGCATTTTAGCCCAGTACTGAAAATTCGGATCGGCTGGACGATCGTTGCGATCTTGAGGGTGATTGTAGCGCCCACTCGCACAAGCTTGCCAAACCTCGACAATGACGCTCTCGAGGGGACGGTCGTCCATGTCCAGGACCAAGCCTTGGACGACAATCTGCTCGCCGTCGGCCACGGGGGATTTTTCATCGAGTCGAGTCAGGTCGGCGTCGAAGTGCTTTTGTTTGTCGATCTCTGGGATGGGATAAAAGGGACCTTTGGTGGCCGAGGCTGTCGGGGGAGCCCAGGAGAATCCGCGCTGGCTCAGACCGATGGAAAAACCGCTTGTGATTGCGGCTCGGCTTAAAAAACTTCGACGGTTGTTCAACGGCTGCATCGCTTCGTTCCCTGTATAAGTACCGTATTTTTACCGATCGGATCTGCCCGATCGTCTTACGATTGTATCAATTATTTGGTTTAGTGCAGAAATCCCGTTAGCGGATTGACTTTACCCCTTGTCTGCATTGCATAAGCGGCAAAGTATTTCCGATACTGATAAGGGCCCGATCTGCCCGATCCGGCACGTTAAAGTTTCGAAACAGCCCGAACGAGCGAACCTAGGGCTACAAGGCAGCAGACCGAAAGTCATCCTGATTATGTCGACGACTTTGGACTATCGTCCACCCTCGCGCCGGGTCGATCGCCCAGCGGTTTTTCCAAGGCTTGAGATCCACTCGACGAAGTCTCCATCGAACACTGTGTCTCCATCGAAAACCGGGTCTTCCACGAATACCGAGTCTTCATCGAAAGCTGGACGAGTCGCTTGGACTCGCCCCTACGCTTGGTCGACCATTATCCCATCGGTCCGCCGTCAAGAATCGATCGAAGGTGCTTTGATCGGCTGCGCGATCGGCGAATCGATCGGGGGGCTAGGGCGGTCGAAACAAGCACGACTGAGGTCCGAACTGTGCTCCAAACCTCTTGGGGAGATCGATCCAGGAGTACTCGTCGCTTCGCATCGTACCGAGGGATTGTTGGTCAGTGTCCAAGCCGTATTGCTCTCGCAAGCGATGTCAGAGAATTTTCAATCGCATCTTTCCGAACGGCTCGCATGGTACCAACGCCTTCAACCGACGGCTTGCATTGGCGGGTTTGTTAATTCTTTGCTAGGTCGGTCCCAATCGACGGCCAAGCTCGGCGATGATCCGCTTGTCCGCGCCCTTGCTCTGAGCGTTCTGATGCAAGGCCACCACGACGGGGCCTTGAGTTGGGTTCAGGACTCGACTCAATTGACCTTCGGTAACCGGTGGGTTGTCCAAGCGAGTTTTCTGATCGCAACGGCCGCCCAGGTCGCCCAATTTCATCGCACGGCACACCAGATCAGCACGGCAAACCTCCTGAGGGACTTGCGCTCTGCGAGTGGCTCCCAAGAGATCCAACAGCGGCTCGATGCCTTAATTGAAGCCTTGGAGGCAGACGAAACGGCCGACTCGGCAAGCCGTATTCTTGGGTGCAAGGAACATCGCTGGCAGGACCATTTGGTCGACAACGCACTGCTGGCGATTTACACCTTTGCGCGACATCCAGATGCCATCCACAAGGGCCTTGCTGAACTCTTGCAACTGCGTGGAAATCTACAGGGCGTCCTGGCTCTCTATGCAGGACTAGCGACGGTCCAGTCGGGAGTCCAAGGCCTACCGGGCCTTTGGCCCGACCGATTATCTCTTTACCCCTATTCGTCGGCCTGGGTCCAACAGTACATCGATCGGTGCGTCGACTGGCCTCATGGACCTGAGGATATCCAAGCGACGCGATGCTTGCCCTCGCACCCCGTCGGGCAATTCGTCCGCAATCTTTGTCGCGGATTTGCCTGATCAAGACGGATCCACCGTCTGGCGACAGGTGGCTACGGGGATGCGCCGAATCGTAGCCATCCGCTGCCAAGCGGTGGAGGGGAGTGCGAGGAAGACTTCCACCGTCTGGCGACAGGTGGCTACGGGGGATGCGTTGATGTAGGCCCCCCGGTGAAGGATGGATCGGACCGACTAGGGTATAATCCGGTTCGCCGTCTTTTCCCTTTGAGTCCATTTGGAGTTTGGTACCAACGATGCGTTCGAGAGAATTTTGCGTTTGGCTGGCGTTGTTCATGGTCTGCGGAAAGATCTCATTGGCTCAGGAAAATCCCAGCCAGGAGGACCCCGCCCGGAGCGTTCAAGCCGGTGTGCCTGTAGGGAAAATCACCCGAGGCGAATTCAGCGATAGCAAGATCTATCCGGGAACCAAACGTGCTTACAGTGTCTATGTTCCTGCTCAATACAACCCAGAGCAGCCTGCAAGCTTGATGGTTTTCATGGACGGCTCAGGCTACGCGCAGCCCGACGGAGCCTTTCGCGCACCGATTGTCTTGGACAACCTGATCCATCAAAAACAAATGCCTGTGACGGTGGCCATCTTTGTCAATCCAGGGACGATTTCGGCCAACAAACCCAACACCTCGGATCGTAGCAACCGATCGTTCGAGTACGACTCGCTAGGAGATCGTTATTTGAAATTCCTGATCGAGGAGTTCTTGCCCGTGGCGATCAAGGATTTGAACATTTCAACGGACCCGGCCGATCGTGCCGTGTGCGGGATTTCATCGAGTGGCATCTGCGCCTTTAGTGTGGCTTGGGAACGCCCGGATCAGTTTGGAAAGGTGATTAGCCATATCGGTAGTTTCACCAACATCCGTGGCGGATGGGCTTATCCTGGCCTGATCCGCAAGACCAAGCAGTCGCCTAAAGCGATCAAAGTCTATCTCCAAGAAGGGGAACAGGATCTGAATAATTTGCACGGCAATTGGCCTTTGGGTAACCGCGACATGGCAGCTGCCTTGCAGTTTGCTGGATACAACTACCGCTTGGTCATGACCCAAGGTGGCCACAGCGGTCAATTCGGTGGACTGGAGCTACCCGCTGCGTTGCGTTGGCTCTGGGCCAAGGATTCCGAGTCGACCCACATTCCGATCGTCGAGACCAAGCCCAAGTGGGAACCGCATCCCGATGCGATCGCTCGGGAGGATGTGCCTCGGGGCAAGGTCGAGAAAATGGATCCTTGGGAATCGAGTATCTTCCCAAATACCACGCGCGATTGGTGGGTGTATGTACCGGCCCAATACGACGGCAGTGAGCCTGCCGCGTTGATGGTGTTCCAGGATGGCGAGCGGATGCAGAACCTCAACGGACGCTGGCGAGTGCCAACGGTTTTCGACAACCTCATTGCTCGCGGGGATATGCCTCCGACGATCGCGGTGTTTCTCAACCCGGGCCATGAGAAAAGTCAGCCGCTCAAGGATGGTCGATTCTCGAATCGCAGTTACGAATACGACAGCCTCGGAGACCGTTACGCGAAATTCCTGCTCGAAGAGATCCTGCCCGAGGTCCGCAAGCGATATCGGATCAGCGAGGATCCGAACCTTAGAGCCATCGGTGGTTCGAGTTCAGGGGCCATCTGTGCCTTTACGGTCGCTTGGGAACGTACGGAGAGTTTCCGCAAGGTCTACTCGACGGTCGGAAGCTTTACGAATTTGCGAGGGGGTAATGTCTATCCATCTTGGGTGCGCAAGACCGAGCCGAAGCCGATACGAGTAGCCATGTCCGATACCAGTGGAGATATCGATAACCCGTTTGGCTCGTGGCCTTGGTCGAACCAACTCATGGCCTCTTCCTTGAAGTACATGGGATACGATGTGCGGTTCGACTGGACCGAGGGTTATGCGCACAACGACGAGTATGGAAGTTCGCTATTTCCAGACGCGATGAAGTGGCTTTGGAGGAAAGAAGTTCACACACCGGTGCTCGATACCCGGGGGGATCTAGGAGGGGATTTGACCCTGCTGAATCTGCTGATCCCCGGTGAGACTTGGAAAGTCGTTGCCGACAATCTAGGGTTCGCCGACGCATTGTGCAGCGATGCCCAAGGAAACTTTTATTTCTGCGACATGAAAGCTCCAGCCATCTATAAAGTCAACGCCGTCGATGGGAGCAAGACCGAGTTGTGCAAGGAATCCGTAAGCGGATTGGAGTTCTCTCCCGATGGAAAGCGATTGATCGGTTGCCAGGGATCCAAGAATCGCATCATCTCGATCGACCTTGCAACCATGCAGGTGACAAGCCTAGCCGACGGAGTCAAACCCAACGACTTGGCCGTCAGCAGCGAAGGTCATATTCTGTATACCGATACCGGAGCCCAGCAAGTCGTTCGGGTCGACCCGACGACGGGTAAGACGACTGTTGTCGATACCGGGATCAGTAAGCCCAATGGGATCGCGCTCTCGGTTGACGGAGGAACTCTGGCTGTCTCCGATTACGGTGGTGATGCGACATGGATGTTTCGTATCAATGCTGCAGGTGAGCTCGATGCCAAGATGCCCGTCATGCCCATGCGATTGCCGATCGACCCGAAGGGCGATTTCAAGTTCAACGAACCACCTCCTTATGTAGCGGCATCCAAGGGAGATGGAATGGCTGTCGATAAGAAGGGGCGATATTACGTAACGAGCGAACTGGGCGTCCAGATCTTCGATCCTACAGGCAGGCCCTGCGGAGTGCTTCCGAAGCCCAACCAAGACCAGCCTATCACGACTTGCATTCTGGCAGGTCCAAAGCACAGCACGCTGATCATTGCCAACGGAACCACAGTTTACAGCCGAGAGCTAAAGGTCGAGTGATGCGCAAGTTCCTTTTTGCAATCTGTATTGTCGCCGTAGCTTTTCTGGATTCTACAGGGAGCTTGAGCAAAATCTGTGCTCAGGAGCGACCCAACGTACTTTTCATCCTGACCGATGACCAACGATGGGATGCGTTGAGCATCGCTGGCCATCCGCACCTAAAGACTCCCAATATCGACCGGATCGGTCGCCAGGGCGTCTACTTCCGTAACGCTTTTTGCACCACTTCGCTGTGCTCTCCGAGCCGAGCTAGCATCCTCAGTGGTTTGTATGCACACAACCACGGAGTGACGAACAACTTCACGGAATATCCCAGTGAGTTGAAAAGCTTTCCGATGGTCTTGCAGTCGTTGGGTTACCATACTGCCTACATTGGCAAGTGGCACATGGGTGAAGAGAATGATGAACCAAGACCCGGTTTTGACTGGTTTGTCACCCACAAAGGGCAGGGGAAGTACTTCGATACAGAATTCAACTTTCATGGCAAAGAGCGCAAAGTCGTTCCGGGTTATTACACCCATACAGTGACCCAGATGGCGAAAGATTGGCTCAATCGCCCCAAGGAGAATCGGCCTTGGTGTCTGATGATCGGGCATAAAGCGCCTCATAGCTTTTATTATCCCGAGCCGAAATATCAGAAAGCATTTGATGATGTACAGGTAACTTATCCCAGCTCTGCTTCGGACGAGGAGCTTCTCGATAAGCCCCAGTGGATACGTCAACGTCGCAATACATGGCATGGCATCTATGGGCCTTTGTTTGATTGGCGAAAGAAATTTCCAGATGAGTCCGCCCAAGGTGTCAAGGATTTTGAGGCCATGACCAGAGCCTATTGGGGAACGATTCCTTCGGTCGACGATAGTGTCGGAGAACTACTTGGATTGCTCGAACAACGCGGAGAACTTGAACGAACCATCGTTGTTTACATGAGCGACAATGGGATTCTCAATGGTGAGCACGGTATGGTCGACAAACGCACAGCGCACGAACCGAGCATTCGGATCATTCAATTGGTGCGTTATCCCGGCTTGGTATCCGAAACGCAACCCAAAGTGATCGATGAACCGGTTTTGACCGTCGACCTTGCACCCTCGATTTTGGAGCTCTGCGGCGCTAGCCCACTAGAGAATATCGACGGTAGATCGTGGAAGAAACTGGTACAGGGAACCGAGGATCGTTGGCGAAAGAGCTTTTTATATCACTACAACTACGAAAAGCAGTTCCCTTACACACCGAACGTGCGTTGTGTGCGGACCCGAGAGTGGAAATACAGCCGATCGCCCCATGGTGATCAGGGTGCCGACCGCCACCTGGCAGAGCTGTACCATATTTCTGAGGACCCCTCAGAGCGACGAAACCTCATCGATGACCCTGAATATGCTGAGGTTTTAGCCTTGATGAAAAAGGAGTTGATTCTCGCTATGTCGGCCGTAGGTCTCGATCCGCAGAACGATACCATGCCGATCGACGAGGGGATCAAAGAGGCGCTTCCGGATCAGAAAGTTCGTTGATCTGCTGCCAATGGACCTTTGATAGGTTCTCGTTTTTCCTGGGCGATGCGCCAAGGGTTGGGGCTCTCAGCGATGCGCTGAAGCTAGCATTGAAACAAGCAATCCGTTGATTGCCCAAGCTCGCAACGAAAGCTAGAATCGGCAGACTGCAATTTTTCGCCACCAACGTTAGAGCGTAAACGCTAGAGGACACTGGATCGAATGACTAGAAACACCCTTGGGGAAGCCCGAACCAAGATCGTCGCAACGGTAGGACCGGCCTGCGAGGCCGAGGAGATCCTTACCGAGCTAGTGCAACATGGAGTCGATGTGTTTCGCATCAATGCAGCCCATGGCAAGACGGCCGACTTTGAAAGGATCCTCAAGAAAATCAAATCGGTACGGGCCAAGACCGGTTTCCCCGTCGCGGTGCTCTTGGACCTCGCAGGTCCAAAGATCCGACTCGGGCAATTGGTCCAGGACCCTTTGGAGGTCCAGATTGGCCAGGAGCTTTCGTTCGTTCGCGGCGAGAATGCCAGCCAACCCGACGAGTTGACGAGCAACTATTCGAAACTCATCGATGAGGTCAACATAGGCGATCGAGTCATGCTCGCCGACGGCACCATCTCGCTCGATGTGATCGACAAGTCCAAAGATCGTCTGCGATGCGTCGTAGCCGTGCGAGGGACGATCCGATCCAGGCAGGGAATCAATCTGCCTGGCGTGTCCTTGTCCGTCTCCTCGATGCGTCCCGAAGATGTCGAGAACGCCCTGTGGGCCGCTCGCAATGAAATCGATTTCATCAGCTTGTCGTTCGCAAGATCCGCCCAGGACGTCGCGTCGTTGAAGAACCTTTTGGCATCGATGGATGCCCATGCGTTGGTGATTGCCAAAATCGAAAAACGCGAAGCCTTGGAATGCCTCGAGGAGATCGTCGATGCGGCCGATGGGGTGATGGTCGCTCGGGGTGATCTAGGTGTTGAAATCGATGTGGCCGAAACACCTGTGGCCCAGAAACGGATCATCCAGGTCTGCAAGGACAAAATGAAGCCGGTTATCGTCGCTACCCAGATGCTCGAGAGCATGCATCACAATCGACGACCGACCCGAGCCGAAGCCAGCGACGTGGCCAACGCGATCCTCGACGGCGCCGATGCATGCATGCTCAGCGGCGAGACGGCCATCGGGGACCATCCTGTCGTCGTCGTCGAGATGATGAATCGGATCATGCTGAGCACCGAAACGATGCTCAAAAATGTCAGTGGGGATTCCAAAGCAAGGATTTCGACTCATGTCCATCCGATCACAGCAGCTGTGACCCACAATGCTGCGAACATCGCCGAAGCCATCCAGGCAAAACTCGTCGTCGTGGCGACGCGGACCGGTGGAACCGCATGGGTCAAAGCCAAACAGCGCAACTACATCCCGACGTTGGGGGTAAGCGACTCGGAGGCTACCCTTAGGCGAATGTGCTTGTTCTGGGGGATCATGCCCCACCAAGTCGCCCAGCTCGATAGTCCCGAGTCTCTGGTCGCCGATGTGACCAAGTGGGGTAAATCGACCGGAGTACTAACGGCCGGCGACAGGGTGGTCTTTGTCACCGGAACGGGACTCCTCAACCAAACCCACAATTTGATCTTCGTCAACGAAGTTTCCAAAAACGAACGGATCGGGCAATAAGACTTCTCGAATAATTTAGTCAAGTATTTCTTCCTGGCAGCGAATAGAATAGGAGTATGACCAAGCCAACTCGCCCCTCGTTCTACTCCGCACTTCGTCTGCCAGTGTTGTTCGCGGCTGTGCTCCTCGTTCAGGGGATCGGCCCTTGGGCCTATGGGTTTCCCTGTGCGCTGAGAGACACGGAAAACCAGCAGCAATTGGACGAAAAGGGATCGGAAGCTCCCCCGGAGAAACCGCAGGACCAAGAGTCTCAAGTGGCCCGAGGAGCGACCCTGATCCGCGTTCCCTTGCCCTTGTCATCCGATGCAGATACCAGGATCCTCGCGTCGCTCGAATCGGTTGCGATGCGAAGCGACGGGAACCAGCGACCGGTCGTGATTCTAGAATTTGTCTCAGCTTCACTCCCCTCGGGGCCCGCCGCAGCCGATGCCAATGGGGCGCTCGAGGCACCCGGTGAGTCCAAGAGCATCGGCCAGGGGACCCCGTTTGAAAAAGCGCTTTCGGTGTCGCGCTGGCTCAGCGGGCCGAAAGGAAATCGAGTCAAGAGCGTCGGGTACATCGCATCGAATCTCCGCGGACATGCTGTTTTGATCGCCCTTGCGTGCGAAGAACTCGCGATGCTACCGGATTCGGAGATCGGGAAATCTGGAATCGATGAAACCCAAGTCGAGCCGACGGTCGAGCAAGCCTATTTAGACATCGCCGCTCGACGCGGTATGTTCCCTGCATCGGCCATCCGATCGATGCTCGACCCAAGCCAATCGCTCGTGCAATTGGATCTCGAAGGAGGCGGCGTCGAGTACACGACCCTCCCAGAGCTTGAATCGAAACCACGCGAGCAAGGTGCATGGCGGGAACGGCAGTTGGTCCCTGCAAACCAAATGGCTTCGTTCAATGGCCAAGAGTTGCGTCAGAGGCGGTGGATCTCAAGCCTAGTTAACCAGCGCGAACTTTTGCCCGTGGCTCTGAAGCTCACTGGCCCGATTCAGCAGAAGCCCCTGTTTTCGCTTCCACGCAAGCCGGTGCATTTGAAACTCAGCGGCGTCCTGCATCGTCGAGTGGTCAATCGTACGCTGCGCGCAATCGATGATGCGGTCAACAATCAAAAAGCCGACTTGGTCCTGATCCAGCTCGACAGCCCTGGCGGAAACCTAGACGACTCGATTCGACTGGCGTATCGGCTCGCCGAAATCCCGTCGGACAAAGCGGAGGTCATCGTCTATGTCAGCAAGCATGCGCGCGGCGATGCGGCGCTGATCGCCTTGGCCGCCGATGCGATCTACATGGCTCCCGACGCGGTCCTGGGTACTGGGGGCGAGGCGAGTATCAACGCTGCTGAAATCGAGAAACGCAAAACCAATTTCCTTGAGCTCGCACAGCGCAAATCCCGAGCAGCCGGAGATCTCGTCGGCTTGGTTCACCCCGATGCGATCGTCCACGATTTTCTCGCCGCCGACGGACGTCGAATGCGAACGGTTCCTACTTGGGTGATCGACGATCCCCGAAACCCCATGTGGACCAAAGGCCAAGCGGTCGACTACAGCAAAGGCATCGAGACCGATCGAGCGATTGCGATGGGTCTCGCCTCGGGTCGAGCCAACGATCTCGAAAGCGTCGCTAAACTTTTCGGCGTCGATGAATTGCCCGTCGACAAGCAGACGAGCCGGATCGATCAGTCCATCGAGTGGCTCGCCTCGCAACGCTGGCTTGCCTATGTCTGCTTCCTCGTGGGTCTGATTTGCCTAAGCGCCGAGCTCAGTACGCCCGGAGTCGGCGTCCCGGGCCTGATCGCTCTGGTCTGCTTCATGGTCTTCTTCTGGATGAACTTGTTCCAAGGCACCATCGAGTGGCTGGAAATCCTGTTGATCGTCGCAGGTATCGGTTGTTTGCTGACCGAAATTTTCCTGCTTCCAGGGTTTGGTGTTTTTGGTTTTGCAGGTTTGGTCATGCTCGCCGCAGGTCTGCTGCTGGCTGGCCAATCCTTCACCATCCCGACGAATCGATATCAATTGGAGAAAGTTGTCCAAGGGCTAGGACAAATGGGACTCGGTATGATCGTTCTCCTGGGCGCTTTGGTGGTCTTCCACAAGCAGTTGGCCAAACTGCCCATGGTACGTTGGTTCGCCCTCGACCAACCCCTTTCGGATAAATTCGTCGTGGCGATGGATCGCCTCGATGAGGATCGGCAGATGCTCAAGGGCCGTTATGGAACCACCATGACCCGGTGCAACCCCCACGGCAAAGCCATTCTAGGTGACATGGTCGTCGACGTGGTCTCCAAGTCTGGTTGGATCGACGAAGATATGCCTATTGAGGTCGTCGATATCAAAGACAATTATGTCATGGTCCGTCGCCGAACGATCTAGGCTCTGAGCTTCGGGATTCCCCCCGGGGCTTTGCCTTTTTCGAAACGAACGATATGGCACTTGGGTGACAATTGGTACGATACTTCTTGAACCTATCACTACTTTGGATCAGGGCGCAGGCCCTAAGATTGCTAACCCGACGATGAATGCACAATTCCTAGACTTTCTCGCCAATGCCAACGAGTCGATGCGGCAAGCAGGAACCTTTAAGAACGAGCGGGTAATCGACTCGGCACAAGGGACCTTGGTCACCCTGGCCGATGGCAAGCAGTATCTGAACCTGTGCGCCAACAACTACCTGGGGCTAGCCCAACACCCATCGGTGGGGCAAGCTGCCGACGAGGCCTTGGCCCGATGGGGATACGGGATGGCCTCGGTACGTTTTATCTGCGGTACGCAAACCATCCACAAGCAGCTTGAAAAACAGCTCAGCGATTTTCTCGGTTTCGAAGATACGATCCTCTACAACTCCTGTTGGGATGCCAACGGTGGGCTTTTCGAGACGATCCTCGGCCCCGAAGATGCGATCATCTCCGACGAGCTCAACCACGCGAGCATCATCGACGGAGTAAGGCTCTGCAAGGCGCAGCGTTTTCGCTACAAGAACAATTCGATCGAAGACTTGAAGGCCAAACTCCAGGAAGCAAAATCCGCCCGATTTCGTTTGATCGCCACCGACGGGGTTTTCTCCATGGACGGCACCATCGCGGATCTTGCGTCGGTTTGCGAACTGGCCGATCAGTACGATGCGATGGTGATGGTCGATGACTCGCATGCCGTGGGTTTTGTCGGACCCAAAGGCAGAGGTTCGCATGAGCACTGCGGCGTGATGGACCGCATCGACATCATGACAGGAACCCTCGGCAAAGCCCTTGGAGGAGCCAGCGGGGGCTATACCTCGGGAAACGCCCAAATGGTTGAACTGCTCCGTCAGCGCTCTCGCACCTACCTTTTTTCCAACACCATTGCCCCTCCGGTCGTCGCTGGCGCGATCCGCGCGTTGGAACTACTCCAGGAATCGACGGAACTGAGGGACCGATTGGAATCCAACACCCAATTCTTCCGGACGGAAATGCAACGTCGTGGACTCAATATCCTGCCGGGTGTCCATCCCATCGTCCCGGTCATGATCGGCGATGCCGCCTTGGCTGGAAAAGTGGCACAAGCGATGTTGGCCGAGGGCATCTACGTCATCGGGTTCTCTTATCCGGTCGTTCCCCAAGGCAAGGCGCGGATCCGCACCCAAGTCTCTGCGGCTCATAGCATCGACCAACTCGCCCATGCAGCCGCCGCCTTCGAACGATCCATCCAATCGGCTTAGCCTCATCAGGTGCGACATGGATTCCGACCAATGGAAACTCGCTAGCTTGCAAACCCTTGAGTATCTCCAAAGGCTCGGGGTCAAGCACTTACCTAAGCCCAGCGCGCAACTCTCAGAGATCCTTGCCGATTGGGTCGATGTGTCCTCCAAGGGATCGGGCGGAACTTCGATACCTAGTTCTCGACCGCAGTTGCAAGCGCCCGAGCCGAAGCAACCGACATCGCAGGTGCCGAAGAAACCAGCTCAGGCTCCGGCTCAGGTGGCGGCTCCGGTTCCGGTTCAGGTGGCGTCGCCAAGTGCCATGGAGCCGGCATCGCGAAGCGTAGCTAAGCCTTACGGGCCGCCCGTCGAATCGCCTTGGATGACCCCAGCCCGCAGCTCCCAAGAACGCTCCGAAGCCTTGAGTCAGTTGAAGCTCCAGGTCGAGGCATGCCGTTTGTGCAAAGACATTGTCTGCCATCGTCGTCAAACGGTCTTTGGGGTAGGGCCAGTGACGACCCGCTTTGTGATGATCGGCGATGCTCCCGGTCCAGAGGAGGACCGGCTCGGGGAACCCTTCGTAGGGGCCTCGGGAGAATTGTTCGATAAGATCTTGCGGGCGACCGGAATAGCGCGGGATCAGGTGTATGTCCTCAACACGCTCAAGTGTCGGCCACCGAACAACCGGGTCCCGAGCGACATTGAGTTGGACAACTGTCGCCCGTACATCGAAGCACAGCTAGAGATTCTTCAGCCCGAATACATCATCTGTTGGGGAGCCACCGCAGTTCGGGCGGTGCTTCAGACCACCGAATCGATCGGTCGATTGCGAGGCCGTTTTCACTGTTATAAAAAAGCCAAGGTGTTGGTGACCTACCATCCCACGTACTTGGAAAGAGCGCCTGAGGCCAAGAAGTTGACATGGCAGGACATGCAGATGCTTATGCGCGAACTCGGGACGCTAAAAGCTTGAGCCTCTCGACGCAGTTGGCTTGAGGGAACAGCAGCATCGAGTATTCTCGCGAGAAGAGCCCTTGCGATCCGGTAGCCCGCCGCAGGGTCGTCTGGTAAAGGGATTGATGTTCCTGCAAGATCGGTTCGATCGACTGACGGATACGCGCCTTTAACTCGACCATGCGTCGATGCCAAGGTCGCTTGAATCCCTTGGGTGGAATAGCCGCAAGCAACCCAGCATGCTCTTGGGCTAAGCTTTCGGCATAGGGATCGCCCGAAGCCAAAAAGGATTCCGGCGAGGACCTCAATCGGCGGGCTTGATCGCTCAGGTTGGCTACCAGTGCATCGAGATGCTCGACCGATCGTCGCACGGTCTCTGGCAGCGGTAGATGGAGCGTCGCAGTTGCGATCGCATAGGCTGGAGGTTCGATCCGAAGAAAGTCTCGAATGATCTGGTCGGTCAAGCGGTCGTAGATCCCCCCTCCGATTCCGTGGACGAACCCATCGGCCAGGAAGCATCTGAGGAACAGCGTGGTCATCAGTGCGCGTGGCCGAAGGCAAATCACTTCGGGGGCGGTTTGTTCGATGATGGATTTCAAGGTGCCTGGCAGCGATGCGATACGGATCGTCCAAGCGAACTCACCTGGGCGCGACCCGGAGGCCAATTCCCATTCGGTTGACTGCGAGCGAACCCACATCCGATTCCGTCCTGCATCGCTCGATTGGTACAGCCAGAAGGGGAGTTCGATCCAATCACCGAACCTGCCCAGAGCCGCGACGGGTTGTCCTGGATTGGTAATCTGCTCACGGCTACGGTAGTCGTCGAGCGCAACGTTGTAGGTTTTGTGCAACGCATCGGCGTGAGTTAAGCAATGCTCGACGAAATCGAACCAAGCTTCCGTTTGGCAAATCCGGCTCATTGGGATATCGATATTCT
>Ga0315907_10000756_pt1 | contig 45308 bp, 41 predicted proteins | sample LakEriMetagenome_3_FD_203525 | JGI IMG/M metagenome (GOLD analysis project Ga0315907, IMG submission 203525) | Freshwater fungal communities from buoy surface, Lake Erie, Ohio, United States - Buoy 12 MA123 | ecosystem: Environmental > Aquatic > Freshwater > Lake > Lake biofilm | place: USA...
CCGGCATCCCAGGTCAGACCGTCGAACGCCTCGCCAGCAAGGGTCGCCTGCACTACGTTGGATTCGAGGTCGAGGAAATCCGTCGCCTCATTGTGGTTCCAGCGTCGATCAGCAAGGAAGTTTCCCGCATTATCGGTGATCACGCCGCGCAGCCGGTTGCCTTGAAGGCTCTGGTCGTAGCGCGTTGCCTTGAGCAAAAGATCCGCGAAGCCAAGATCGAAGCGCAAACCTGAATCTATGATCGAGATTTCGCTGCCGGCATTCTTGCGAGGCCCGTTCTGATCTTCGTAGAACACCCCAAGACGGCCAGCTGCGCCATCCATAGGCAGACCGCCGGTAACTTCGTAAGAAGCGCCCTTGCGACCCTCCGTTCCGTACACGGCAGACGCAGTCGCAGAGAAATCATCCTGCGGTGTCTTCGTCACATAGTTGAACAGCCCGCCCGGGGCGCCGGCACCATAGAGCATACCCGCCGGCCCCTTCAGGAACTCGACACGCTCGACATTGAACAGTTGAGGAACCGAAAAGCCGGCATAAGGATCGCCGCGAAGGCCATCAAAGAAGTTGGCCTCCTGCCTGAACCCCCGCGCCGTGATCCCGGCATAGCTGAACACCGTCACACCCGAGATATTCCGGTACAGATCCTTTGCGTCCCGCGCGCCCTGGTCTTTGATCAGTTCGGAATTGATCACGGTGATCGACTGGCTGGAGAGCAGCGGCTCGGTCGGGAGCTTTCCGCTGGTTGTCTCCTGAACGCGGTAAAGTTCCTGGGCGCGTGACGTGACGACCACGGTTTCCAGACGTTTGTCGTCATGTGAGGCCGCAGTGTCAGGCTCGCTGGTCGATTGTGCGCCCGCATGGGGCGCAACCAGAACGGCGCTGATCGCGACGGACAGGGCGAGGTAGGAAGTGTTTGGGAATTTCATGGTCGCTCCACCAGATTGGACTGGAAGCGACCTAACCGACTTGAGAATAGTTCGCAATATAATTGCGAATGATTCTTAGTTGCATAATAGGGGTGTGACTTTTCCGCCGCACACATAAAAAGGCAGCCCCCTCTCGAGAGCTGCCTTTGGCTGATCGACCCGCGGGGGGGCCGGTCTTGGACCGGACGGCGCGGCCTGGCCGCGACCGCCCGCTTACCTGCCAATCCGGGCGCGAACTTCCTCGAACTGCTTCATGATATTCTTGACCAGCTGGTCGCAGGTGGGGATGTCGTGGATCAGGGCCTGGCTTTGGCCGGTCGTCCAGATCCCATCGTCCAGGTGGCCATCACGCAGCACGTTCTCGCGGCCGCGCACGCCGGCCATCAGTTCTTTCACGTCTGCGAAGGTCTTGGTCGGGTCCTTCTGGATGTCGGCGACCTGCGTCGAGATCGCATTCTTCGCAACGCGCGCCGTGTTGCGGAGCGTGCGGCCCACTAGGACAGTGTCGAGCTCGTTGTTCTCGACGATCTTCTTCTTCACGTTGTCGTGGATCTTCGCCTCGACCGTGGCGCAGAAGCGGGTTCCCATGTTGACGCCCTCGGCGCCGAGCGCGAGCGCAGCCGCGAGGCTGCGGCCATCAGCCATGCCACCGGATGCAATCACCGGCACGTTAACCGCATCGACCGTTGCCGGCAGCAGCACGATGAGACCGACATCGTCCTCGCCCGGGTGGCCGGCACATTCAAAACCATCGATCGAAATCACATCCACGCCCTTGGCAACAGCGGAAACCGAGTGCCGCACCGAGGTACATTTGTGGATGACCTTTACGCCGTGCTCCTTGAAACGCGGCAGGTGATCCGTCGGGGCGCGGCCGGCTGTTTCGACGATCTTGATGCCGCTCGCGATGATCGCCTCGCGGTACTCGTCATAGGGGATAGGGTTGATCGACGGCAGCAGCGTGAGGTTCACACCGAAGGGCTTGTTCGTGAGGGCCTTCGTCTTCTCGATCTCGTCGAGCAGCTCTTTGCCGGATTTAAACATGTGCGCTGTGATGAAACCGAGCGCCCCGGCATTCGCTACGGCAGCGACGAGTTCGCCATAACCGACGCCTGTCATGCCGCCCATCAGGATCGGCGTCTCGACGCCGAACATTTCCGTGATCCGTGTCTTCACCATTGCCGTTTTCTCCCTGGCCGATTGGCGCAGCAGACATGCGCCTGTTACAAGATGCATGACAAAGCCGCGCTCGAGGTGGAAGGGGTCACGCAGGGGCAAACCTGCACCGGAGCGAGCGCGCCGCCCCTTTCGAACGATCGCCGGTTGTGTTAGCGATATCAACGAAAACAAGGTGTGATCCGCACCTTGCCAACTCAAGACACGCGGCGCTCCGTCAAGCGACGCCGCCCGGCGAGAAGCAAACTGCCCGCATGATCCTCCTCAAATTCGAAGGTTTTGAACTGGGCCTCGCGCCCGAGCTTGGCGGCACCGTGACGCATTTCCGGCATCGCGGCCGGGACCTGTTGCGACCGGCGGACGGGGACAACCCAACAGGCGCGGCAGCTTTTCCCATGATCCCGTTTTCCGGCCGCATCGCGCATGGCCGGTTCAACTGGCACGGGCGGCACGTCCAGCTTGATGCGAACTTTCCACCGGAAACCCACGCCATTCACGGTCATGGCTGGACCCGCGGCTGGCAAACGGATGTAGCCGGCGCCGACAATGCGGTGCTCAGCTACGTGCACGCGCCGGATGCCTGGCCCTGGGCTTACCGCGCGGTGCAAGCTTTCCGGCTTGGCGCGAGCGGGCTAGAGCTCACTCTTTCAGTGACGAACCTGTCCCGAGAGAGCATGCCGGCGGGCATCGGCTGGCATCCATACTTCCCGTCGCGCGGCGCCCAGATCGAAGCGGACACGTCGATGGTCTGGGACACGGGCGAAGACATGATCCCGAAATCGAGGCGCGTGCCGGCGGGCAGCGAGCAGCTGCGCCGGGCCCAGGCCGTGGAGGGCCTTGTGCTGGACACCCCCTTCGAAACCACGGGCGGCCCTGTGAGCCTGCGATGGCCGGAAGAAGGTATTTCGCTCCGCATGCTGACGGACGACGCCCTGCTGTTCCTGGTAGTTTATACACCCGCGGGCGAAAATTATTTCTGCGCTGAACCAGTGAGCCATATCCCAAACATGGTGAACATGACAGCGCCCGCCCGGGACACAGGACTTGTGAGTTTAGCACCCGGCAAAACCCTGTCCGGGCGAATCAGGCTCGAGCTTTTACCGCCTGCGGCAACTGGCCCACGACCTACCTGAGTACCCGCTAACGGAACGACATAGCGTGCGCCAGCGTGCCTGAGGCTGCGAAGAGCGGCAAAACAAATTTAGCAATTTCCCCATGCCAAAGACATAAGGCCATCTGGGCACAAACTCTGCGGCATCGACACTAAGTTCAAAAAAATATCGTCAGCGCCGAACCATCTAGTTCGTTCATTAATACGTCGTCGACCTTAGCCGGGGCGCAAGGCTTGAGCGTCTGCCGCTCGCTTCTGAAGTTCCTGGAGCACTAGATTCGCCGCAGAGAACCGCGATTCACGATTTCGACGTCCAGCACGGCGTTGCGCTCCATCTCGGAAGCCGCGTCATCGCTGTCGGCTCCCGGCTCATGCGCCCGCAAATGGCGCGACAGGAGATGCACAGACTCGGCCGCCATGTCGGCAATCGGCTGCCTCACCGTCGTCAGCTGGGGCCAGATCGCTGTGGCGAACATGGTGTCGTCAAAGCCGACAACCGAAAGGTCATCCGGCACCTTGATGCCGAGCCGCTGCGCCGATGCGACGACACCGGCAGCCATACCGTCGTTCGACGCAAAGATGGCTGTCGGCCGTTCCGGAAGAGCCAGGATGGCTTCGGCGGCCAGCATGCCTGATCTGTAGGTGTAGTCCCCTTGTGCCACATATCCTTCGTCGACGGCGATGCCGTGCCGCGCCATCGCAGCCTTGAACCCGCGGAAACGACGGCGAGACGAGGACTGGTTGTCTGGCCCGCGAATGAACCCGATACGGCGATGGCCATGCTCAAGCACATGCTCGGTCATTTCCTCGGCCGCCTTCGCATCATCAATCGAGACGCTGATGTCGGTCTTCGACACGTCCTTCGGCGCAATCAGCACGGTCACGATCTGCGCGGCCGCCAAGGCATCGAGAATACTGTCGTCTTCGCTGATCGGCGGCGCGACGATGACCCCATCAAGACCCGCGCCGCCGAGCCTTTCGACGAAAGCGGGGCCATGTTGGCTGATGTCTTCCGACGTGAAGTCCTCGATCACGAGGTGGTGGCCCTCATCGCGGCAGGCCTGCAAGGCGCCGACGAGCAACTCGCCGAGGTACGTGTTTGATGGGTTGTGAAAAACGAGCCCGATAAAGAGGGACTTACCACCCGCAAGTCCACGGGCGAGCAGGTTCGGCCGGTAGTTCAGTTCGCGGATCGCTTCCTCGACCTTGACTCGGGTCGATTCCTTGACCGTCTCACGCCGGTTCAGCACCCGCGAGACGGTCATCTGGGACACGCCGGCGAGTTCCGCGACCTCCTTGATGGTCGCGTGCGACCGGCGGGCCGGACGGCGCAGGACTTCATTCATGCGGGCCAACCCCTTGAGCCACCGGAAAAGTCCGAGTGTCAGGGATTATAGGTCGTGGGCGTGTTGCACTGTCAACGGCCCGGCACAGAGCCCGATCAAGACAACAAAGCGAGCCTCCGATCTGCGCCGCCAGTTCGGGGAAGCGCTCCCGGTCCTCGTCTTCCAGCTGCCCGAATTCGGGGCCCGTTCCTATGAAGCCGGCAACTCCGGCTGATCTGCCCTGCGCGACGCGCAGCGCCGCTTCGTGGTGGAGGATGCTGCTTCCGGCCTCGTCGTCGTCCTCGGCGCAGGCGATCCATGGGACATCCATCCGCCGAACAAGCAGGAGCCAGCCCGCCGCGCCGTGCCGGTCTGGGCAGCCGTGAACACCGATGCGCCCATCCGAACGGGCTACAGCCCAGACAGCATCATCCGCAAGGGCAACACGATCCGCATCACCTTGCCGCAAACAGAAGGCCCCTACCTCATCGCCGGATCCGACGCCCCCATCGGCTTCAGCCTCTGCGAAACGGATGGCACCTGTCGCTTCGCAACGGCTTCGCTCAGCGGACGCGTTCTGGAACTCCGCAATGTGCCGCGCCGCACCAGCCTCGTGCGCTATTGCTGGGGCGATACACCCTTCTGCAACCTGATGTCGCCGGACGGCGTCCCCGTGACGCCCTTCGAACTCAAAGTGCCCTGAGCCCCTCGCCGCCCTTCGCCTGTCAGCACAATGTCAGGCGAAGGCCGTATTCAGCCGGTCTCCAAGTTCCTCGAACCGGCTGGAAACTTTCTGACCCAACGTGAAACCGCTCCTGCGCGTCAGCAGGCGCTCGGGCGGCGAGCCAGGCGAGCATGCCGCCGGCGCCGTTGCAACCGGTATCCTATGGACCCTTCCTGCTCCCTCCGCGTTTGATGATCAGCGCCGGGATCGATGGGAAGACTACGAGGATCACCGTGAAGACCGTCACCGGGATCGTGATAGGGATAGAGACTGGGATTGAAGGACACCGCCCGATGAGCCGCCTGCACCTGCACACAGAACGCCACGCCGTCGACCGTATCGGGTGGCTGCGCGCCGCCGTGCTGGGTGCCAATGACGGCATCGTTTCGACCGCCAGCCTTATCCTCGGCGTTGCTGCTGCCGAAGCCTCCCGCGGCAGCGTGCTGACGGCCGGCGTCGCCGCGCTCGTCGGCGGCGCCATGTCCATGGCTGCGGGAGAATATGTCTCCGTCAGTTCACAAGCCGACGCCGAAAAGGCCGACACCGAACGCGAAAAACGCGAACTTGGCGACGACCCCGGCGCCGAACTCGAAGAACTCACCGGCATCTACTTGGCCCGTGGCTTGGATGCCGCACTGGCGCTCCAGGTCGCCACACAGCTGACGGCGAAAGATCCGCTACGGGCGCACTTGCGCGACGAACTCGGCATATCAGAAACCCAGTCAGCCAAACCCGTGCAGGCCGCTTTCGCATCTGCGCTCACCTTTGCCGTCGGCGCTGCTCTGCCGCTGGCGGTTGCTGCGCTGGTGCCGCTTTCCTCGTTGGTCCTCGCCGTATCGGCTTCCACGCTAGTGTTCCTGGCCCTGCTCGGCGCGGCCGGGGCAAAAACGGGCGGGGCAAAACTCGGCACCGCCGTGCTCCGCGTCGTGTTCTGGGGCGCGCTCGCGATGGGCGTCACGACACTCATCGGCAAGCTCACAGGTACAGTCGTCTGAGCAGGCAGCCTTGCAAGCCCCTTCTGCGTACTAGCCGATCCTGCTGTGGCGGTTCCTCGGCGCGCCTAATGCATGCGGGCCGGGGCGCGCATGCGCGCGCCCGTCAATTCACGCCCGCCCAAGGACACCCAAATGACCAATGACCAGAACTTGAAGCAATCTGTGCTCGACGAGCTGAACTGGGAGCCGAGCATCAATTCAGCCAGCATCGGCGTCACAGCGAAGGATGGTGTCGTCACTCTCACGGGGAATGTCGAGACATTCTCCCAGAAACACGCCGCCGAACTCGCCGCGCTGCGCGTGCACGACGTCAAGGCCGTAGCCGAGGAAATCGAGGTCAAGCTTCCGTTCGATGTGAAGCATGGCGATGCAGAGATTGCGGAAGCCGCTTTGCACCGCCTCGCCTGGGACTCTCTTGTGCCCAAGGACGCCGTCAAGGTGACCGTGGCCGATGGCTGACTGACCCTCACAGGTCAGGTAGGCTGGCATTTCGAGCAGGAGGCCGCCGCCACTGCGGTCCGTTCGCTGTGGGGCGTCACCGGCGTTTCCAACAATATCGCCATCAAGCCCGGGCCGAATGCCGGCGACATCAAGGCCGATATCATGTCGGCCATGAAACGCTCGTGGCTCAAACCCGAGCATGTGGATGTCACAGCGGCCAACGGGCGCGTCACACTTACCGGCAAGGTAAACAACTGGTCTGAGCGGGAACTCGCCGGAGCGACGGCATGGTCTGCCCCGGGCGTCAGTTCGGTCACAAATGACATCCGCGTCCGCTGAAGCCTGAACTCCGCCACGGATCGCTTGCGCGGTTCGTGGCGTCAGTTTGTCTGGAGGCAACATCCGGGCTCGCACATGTGCGAGCCCGCAAAGAAAATGGCGCGAGTGACGGGGCTCGAACCCGCGACCTCCGGCGTGACAGGCCGGCACTCTAACCGACTGAGCTACACCCGCGCATTGACTGGCCGCCCATCGGGCGAAGCGCCTCTCTAATCGGGTCGCCTTGCCGGGTCAAGCGGTCCTGAGTCAGCCCGTGCAGTGACCCGGCCAGTCGTGATTCCTGCCATTTATCCTTCAGCTGCCATTCAACCGACATAGTATGTGGTCATGTGCTGGCGAGACCCAAAAAGGGATTCGGAATATGAATCGTATTGCCCTGATTGCAGGCGGAATTTTCGTGGTTTTGGTCGGCGGGGCACTCACCGTGCCCTTCCTGATCCCGAAATCCGTCTACCGCGCCCAGATCGAGCGCGCCGCCGGTGAGGCGTTGCAGCGCAAGGTCACGCTTGACGGTGAAGTCCGCCTGTCGATTTTCCCGCGCATCGCCGCCAGCGTCGGCGGCATGAAAGTGTCGAACCCCGAGGGCTTCGACGGCCCTTACATGATCGAGGCCGGCGAACTGCGCGGCGCGGTGAAATGGGCGCCGCTCCTCTTCGGACAGCGCGTGGAAGTGCACGAGCTTGCCTTCATCGATGCGGCGGTATCGCTGCAGAAGAAAGCCGACGGCACCACGAACTGGGTGTTGGAAGACAAGGCACCCAGCCAACCCGGAACAGGCACCGGCGGCGGCTTCAACGGCGCCGTGGAAAACCTGCGACTCGAGAATGCGAGCCTGACCTTCCAGGACGACCAGGCCGGCGCGCGCTATGAACTGCGCGAGCTCGACCTGACGGCCGCCATGACCGCGCTGGATGCGCCGTTCGAGCTCGCTGCCAAAGGCTTCTTCCAGGGGCAGAACTTTACCATCGATGCCACCCTCGACTCGCTTGAAGCGGCCACCACTGGCCAGCCGGCCACGCTCGAAGCGGCCCTCGGCACCAATTTCGGCAAGGCGCGGTATGACGGCGCCATCACGCTTGGCGCTGTGCCCGCCCTCGACGGTACTTTCTCCGCCAGCTCGGAGGCGGTCAGCTCGCTGCTCGACTATGCCAATATCGAGGTGCCGTTCGATATTGCGAAGCTCGGCAAGATCAATGCCGAAGGAAGCGTCGCCGGCACGCTCGACACGCTGGCCATCGATGTGAAGAAATTCACCCAGTCCTCCGAACTCGCCAAGTCGAGCTTCACCGGCAAGATCAATCTCGGCCCTGCCCCGGTGATCGATGGCCGGTTTACCCTTGATGCTCCGAAGATCGACGCGCTGGCAAAGTTCGCAGCGCTCGAACTGCCGGTGAACACCACGCCGCTCGGCAGTCTCGATATCGAGGCCGAGCTCAGCGGCCCACTGACCGAGCCGGCGCTCAAGTTCGAGAAGCTACGCATCAAAGGTCCTTTGATGACCGCCAACTATGCCGGTGATGTTGCGCTCGGCGTCATGCCAACGCTGAACGGCAAGCTGAGCTTCGACACATCTAAAGCCGGCGAACTCGCCAAGCAGATGAAAGTCGAGCTTCCCGCCGCTTCTGCGCTGGAAAAAGTCTCGCTCGATGGCAGGCTCAGCGGCGCACTCGACGCCCTGAAGCTGACAGGGACAACCTTCGAGCACACCGGCGACCTGCTCACGGCATCCTATACCGGCGACGTTTCGCTCGCCGGCGAAGGCGGCCTGAAAGGCAAGCTGAATGCCACCAGCGACAAGCTGCGAGACCTGCTCGCCGCCGCTGACGTCGAACTCGCACCCGGCTCAACGCTGCAAACCTTCTCGGCCACCAGCGATGTCTCGGGCACCTTCTCGCAGATCGCTCTCTCTGCCCTCGATCTCAAACTCGACCAGCTGACGGCCAAGGGCACGGCTGGCATTGACCTCACCGGTCCGAAGCCGCGCCTGACGGGCAAGCTCAACATGGGTACGCTCGACCTGTCGCCCTTCCTCGCCCCGTCAGAGCAGAAGCCGAAAGCGGCGCAGCCGCTTGAAGCCTGGAGCAAGGACAAGCTGGACCTCGCCGGTCTCGCCTCCGCCGACGCGGACCTTCAGATCACCACCACGCAGATCAACCTCGGCAGCGTGAAGCTGACCGACGCTGCACTGACCGCCAACCTGACGGACGGAAAGCTCGCGGCGGACCTGTCGAAGTTCAAGGCATTCGGCGGCAACTGGGAAGGCCGCATGACGGTCGACGCCTCTGCCGCCGTGCCCACGATCGGCTTCCAGATGCAGGGCGACAGCGTTGCCATGTCGAACCTACTCGGCACGCTCGCCGGCTTCGACAAGCTTGCCGGCACGGGCGCTTTCCGCATTGACGCGACCGCGAAGGGCGACTCCATCGCCGCGCTGATGGACAACCTCAATGGTGAAGTCTCGACCAACCTGAGCGAAGGCGCCCTCAAGGGCCTGAACGTTACGCAGCTCGTGCGCAGCGCCCAGTCGCTGCAGCAGGCCTTCGCCTCTGGCAAGCTGAACACGATTGACTTCCGCAACGTCCTCTCGCCGACCGCAGAGACCGACTTCACCAAGTTCGACAGTGTGCTGAAGATCGAAAGCGGCGTTGCAAAGGTCAACATCCTGAAGCTGATCAGTCCGGCCCTCGGCATCGACGGCACTGGCACAATCGACATCGGCGGCCAGAAGCTTGACCTGCGCCTCGCCACAGCCATCGACAAGAAAGGCCAGGGCCAGGGCGCCGTCGTCCAGCTGAACGGCATCCCGGTGCCAGTGCGCCTCTCCGGCAGCTGGAACCAGCTGAAAGTCACGCCGGACTTCTCCGGCGTCCAGGCCGCGCTGGAAGCCGAGCTCAAGGGCAAGCTGGCCGACGAAATCACCGGCCGCGCCGGCGACGCAGCAGGCGGCATCATTGGCGGCATCATCGGTGTTCCGCCCAAGACGACCACCGGCACCACGCCTGCCACCGATCCGGATACGGACGAGACTGCGCCGCCGGCAACGCCCACGCGCACGCCGGAACAGCAACTCGAAGACGCCGCCGAAAAGGCGGCTCGGGATGCCATCGGTGGCCTGTTCGGCCGCAAGAAGCCTGCGCCCGAGCCTGAGCCCGCGACGCCTGCCGAGGAGCCCGCCCCCTAGGCGCGCTTCTCGGTGGTGAAGGGCAGTATCTTCGAATCCTGCGTTGCAGGTTTCTGTTCCTTAGCCTCAACCACCACCGACGGCAGCGTCAGGCGCGGGCGAACATCGATGATGTGCGTCAGGTTATCGAGAGGCTGAGCCCGGCTGACGAAGAATCCCTGCAACTCATCGCAGCCATTGTCGCGCAGGAAGTCGGCCTGGTAGAGCGTCTCGACGCCCTCCGCCGTGCACCGCATTCCGAGTGACTTGGCGAGGTTAAGCGTCGCCATCGTGATCGCGCGGCTTTCGGGGCGCGACTCGATATCCTTCACGAAGCTCTTGTCGATCTTGATCTTGTCGAAAGGGAACGCGCGCAGATAGCTCAGCGACGAATATCCCGTTCCGAAATCGTCAAGCGCGATGCGTACACCGAGATCCTTGATCTGGTGCAGGCGTTTCAGCGTGAACTCCGTATCCGTCATCAGTACGGATTCGGTGATCTCCAGTTCCAGCCGGTTCGGCGCGATCCGGTGCTGGGCGAGCGCGTTGACGATGGTCGAGACCAGCGTCGCCGAGTGGATCTGGAGCGGCGAGATGTTGACCGCCACTTTCACATGGTCCGGCAGGCGTGTGGCTTCGGCCATCGCAGCGCGGATCACCCATTCGCCCATCCGGGTGATCAGGCCGTTGTCTTCAGCCAGCTCGATGAACTGGTCCGGGAAGAACAGCCCACGCGTCGGGTGTTGCCAGCGCATCAGCGTTTCGGCGCCGATCATTTTGTGCGTACGCGCGTCCACCATCGGCTGGAAGTAGACGAGGAACTCGTTCTTATCGATGGCCTGCTCAAGCTCGGCCTCGGTCTGAACGCGCACCTGAGCATGCGCCTCCAGATCTGCCGTGAACATGCGCCACTGGGCCTTGCCTGTCTTCTTTGCATCGTAGAGCGCAAGGTCGGCATGCTTGAGGATCACACGCGAATCCGTCGTGTACGGATCTAATAGGCGCACACCGAACGAGGCCGAGCAGTACGCCGTCGAGCCCCAGATATTGTAAGGCGTGCGCATGTGTTCGGTGAGACGGTTGATGAACGCCTCCAACGCGCCGCCGGCCGGGCGCTCCACCAGCAGCGCAAACTCATCGCCGCCAAGACGCGCCACCACATCCGTTGGCTCGCACATCACGCTGAGGCGCGCCGTCACCTGGCGGAGCAGCTCATCGCCGGCCGGGTGACCCAGCGTATCATTGACCCATTTGAAGTTGTCCAGGTCCATCCAGAGCAGCGCGCGTACCGTATTCGGCGACGGCGCCCGGCGGACGGCCTTTTCGAGTTGTTCCTGCATGGTCGCGCGGTTCGGCAGGCCGGTGAGCCCGTCATAGTGTGCCATGTGCGCAATGCGGTCCTCGATCTGCTTGGACTGCGTGATATCAGCCGCCACACCGCGGAATCCGCGAAACACCCCGTCTTCGAAAATCGGCTTGCCGGTCAGCGACACCCAGACGCCGTCTCCGCCGCTGCCCCGAACTTCAAGCACAACATCCCGGAAGCCCTGCCGAAGATTGGACGTCGTCTCTAGCACCTTGCGTGCCTCGCCCGGCTCGAACAGGGACAGCAGACGCTCGCCCTTTTTCATGAAGTCGGAGGAATCGGACCCGGTATTGACCACAAGCGGAATGTCTTCCAGCACCCCGTCCGCGTTCGTCTGCCACAGCCAGTCGGAGGTGCTCTCCTCGAAGTCGCGCAGCAGCAAGCCGATCAGCTGGGACTGCTCCGTCACCGCCGCCTCGCTGAGATGCTGTTCGACAAACTGAAGATGTGACCAGCGAACCGCAAAGATCAGCACCGCAAGGTAGACGATCGTCAGCACCGAGATGAAATGATAGGTCGCCCCCTGCTGCATCTGCATCGACACAACGAGGCCGGCCGCAATGGGGATGATGAATGAGAAGGCCGCCTCGGGCAAACGCGACAGCAGGAAGGCGCCCGCGAAGATCATGCCCGCCAGTACAATGCCCATCACCATCTGGCCCTGGGGTTCGGCAGAATTCATGACCAGCAACGGCGCCGCGGCCCAGAACAGACCGTTGACCATCGAGCCGCGAACAACTGCATCAAGATGGCGTTCGGTCACGCGGCCAGAAGCGCGCGCCTGCCGCGCCCGGATATGGCGCAGGAATCCCAGACCGATGACGAAGACAAGGCAGACGCCCCAGATCGCCAGCATGTTGCTGGCAAACGACGTCTTGAACGATTGCAGGACCACGGCGGCGTTCACGAGGTTCGCCAGCATCATGACAAAAACCATGTTGCTGACCGTGTCGAGCTGCTTGTCGCGCAAGCTCGCGCGATATTTCTCGGGAACGGCAACGGCCTTCAAGAGGCCCGCAATCGACCAGTTTGCTACAGGTGCAGCGATCTTGCCGTCCATCTGACCAATCTCCAGCCTGTGCCCACAGGCATCTTCTGAACCCATAAGTAGCATGCCAGCGTAAACCGGCTGGTCAGCCGGCGGACGAAAATTGCGGCTGGGAATTTACGTTTCGTTCAGTCCGCGGCCGGACAGGCCTTCGCGAGGAAATCGGCCGCACTGGCCTGCATGGCCCTGATTTCAGCCTCTGGCAGCCGGTCGAGCGCCTTGTAAATCAAAGCCATTCGCGGATTTCCGCCCAGCCGCTCGCGGTTGCGCGCGATGAAGTCCCAATACAGGTAGTTGAAAGGACACGCCTTCGGCCCGGACTTCTCGGCCACCTTGTAGGCGCAGCTTCCGCAATAGTCGGACATCTTGTTGATATAGTTGCCGCTCGCCGCATAAGGCTTCGACGCCATCAGGCCGCCATCGGCGTGCAACGCCATTCCGTGCGTGTTCGGAAGTTCCACCCATTCATAGGCATCGGCATAGACGAGCAGGTACCATTCATTGACTGCCTGCGGATCAATGCCTGCAATCAGCGCGAAATTCCCGGTAACCATCAGGCGCTGGATGTGATGCGCATAGGCATGCCGCTTGGTCTGCCCGATGGCGTCGGCCATGCAGCGCATGCCGGTCTCGCCGGTCCAGTAGAAATCCGGCAGCGGACGATGCGCCTCCAGCGCGTTCGTCTCCGCATAAGCCGGCATCTTCAGCCAGTAGACGCCGCGCACATATTCCCGCCAGCCGATGATCTGCCGGATGAAGCCCTCCACCGCGTTCAGCGGCGCCCGCCCTGCCCGCCATTCGGCCTCGGCCCGCCGGCACACGTCGAGAGGGTCCAGCAGCCCGCAATTCAGGTAGACCGACAGCAGCGAGTGCCACATCCAGGGCTCGCCCTTGGCCATGGCGTCCTGCCAGTCGCCGAAGCCCGGCAGGATTTCCGTGATGAAATGATCCCGCGCCGCCTCTGCTCCCGCGCGCGTCGTCGCAAACACCCAGGGCTCAAGATCGCCGAAATGATCGGGGAACCGCGCCGCCACCAGCGCGATCACTTCCTGCGTCAGCTTGTCGGCCGGCGGCAGGAAACGCGGCGGCGGCACGAGGGATTTCGGCAGGCGCTTGCGGTTGTCATGGTCGAAATTCCACTGCCCGCCGGCCGGCTCCTCCCCGTCCATCAGCAGGCCGGTCTTGCGGCGCACCTCGCGATAGAAGAACTCCATCCTCAACTGCTTGCGCCCCTTCGCCCAGGCGAAGAACTCCGTCAGCGGAACAATAAAACGCGTATCTTCGCGCAATTCGACGGGCACAGGCAGCAGGTCCCGCCAAGCCTTCATGTCTTCCAGGAGCCGCCATTCACCGGGCTTGGTGACCACAACGGACGAAAGCCCGGGCACCTCTTCCAGCGCCCGCGCTACTTCCCCTCTCAGCGATCCGGCATTGCCTGCATCATCTAGGCGCACATACCGCACGCGGTGCCCGGCTGCGCGCAGCTCGTTCGCAAAGTGCCGCATCGCGGCAAACAGGAACGCGATCTTCTTCTTGTGATGCCGCACATAGGTGGCCTCTTCAGCAACTTCCGCCATCAGGATCAGGTCGTCGGGCGCGGCATCCTTCAGCGATGAGATATCCGGCGACAGCTGGTCGCCGAGGACCAGCCTCAGAACACCCATCGCCTGCTCCGGTGTGCGCTAGTAGAGGCTGTCGAGCACGTACTCGATCTTCTGGCCGCGAGCTTCGAAAGCCAGCTTCACCCAGCGGCCCGTGTCGTCGTACCAGAGTTCCACATCCAGCGCTGAATCCATCAGGTAGCGATTGGCCTCGATCGTCTGGTTGCCAACCTTCACGTTCTCGCGGCCCTTGTTGACGACCTTCACCTCGATGATTTCGCCATCTTCCGTCGAGAGCAGCTTGCCTGATTTCGTCTGCGCGTAGTTCCAGTGGCTGGCAGGCACGATCCCCGCAGGTGCAACACCCTTGAAATCGCTGCCGCTGACGTTCAGCGTATTGCCTTTACGGTTCGCCGTGACAGACCGCTTCTTGCCGTCATCGTTCACGGCGCCCGAAACTTTCTGCAGCTGTCCGTCAAGCCAGGTTTCAGTTGCATCCAGTTGATACCGGAACAGTGTAACCGGCCCGAGCCCGGCTTTCAGCGAAACAGCGGTCTTTGCGACCAGTGTGCCGTCCGCAGACTTTCTGAAGCTCACTGCATGGCTGCCGAACGGCTTGCCTTCACGCAGCACATTGAACTTGATCACGTCGCCGGATTTCGGCTCCCAGCGGCTGGGAGACGTTTCCGCCGCCGCCGTGAACGCAGCTGCCGTCATCGAGATCGCGAGAAAGATCGAACGCAGGTTTTTCAATGAAGTCTCCATGCAAAGCGCGGCGGCTCGGCGACATAGCAGATGCAGGTCTCGGCGCCCGCCGCGACAGGTTTATGGTGCATGCCGGGCTCGCCCAGCATCAGGTCCCCGCGCCGGTAGGTGCCAAACTCGTCTTGCAGTTCACCCTGAATGACGACGGTCGCTTCAATCGCATTATGACCATGCTTGGTGACGCTGGCGCCCGGTTCAAGCTTCATCAACCGGCCGCCCGGCACACCCACCGGATAGTACGGAAGGCCTGACAGGCCGCGTTTCCATTTCAGCGGCTGAACGGCCGACTCAAGAATACTTGTGGCGCCGGCCACCGGGCGATGTGCCTTGCGATAGGCCGGCTCAGGTAAAGGCGCCGCGCCAACCGCAAGGCCTTCCTCGGCCTCAAGCAATGCGCCGCCAATAATCGACCAGGCAAATGCCGTACGGGCAGCATCGGCGCTCAGCAACATGTGCAGGTCGCCCGCCAGCGCCAGCGACTCCGGATGGTTTCCGGCCGCGTGGTCGAGCATGAAAGCCGCGTAAGTGTCATCCCGCGTGAACAGCATGCTGTGTCAGCCTCGTTGATATCCTGTATTGTGCTTACGTGGCGGGGGCCGGGTTGGATCAAATCGGCGGCAGCCCGTTGCAGCAGGCCGCCGAGCCCCTTAAGGCTGGGAAAAGCCCCGAAACCACAGGAAACGCCCTGACATGACCGTCCACCGATCGATCGTTGACCTGATCGGCAACACGCCGCTTTTGCGCCTCAAGGGCGCCTCCGATGAGACCGGCTGCGAAATCCTCGGCAAGTGCGAGTTCCTGAACCCCGGCCAGTCGGTGAAGGACCGCCCCGCATTAGGCATCGTCCGCGAGGCTGAGGCGGCGGGCCTCCTGAAGCCAGGCGGCACCATCGTCGAGGGCACGGCCGGCAATACCGGCATCGGTCTCGCCCTCGTCGGCAAGGCGCTGGGTTACCGGGTCGTCATCGTCATGCCGCGCACCCAGAGCCAGGAGAAGAAAGACGCGATCCGCCTTCTAGGCGCCGAGCTGATCGAAGTGGACGCAGTCCCCTACGCCAATCCCAACAACTATGTGCGCTATTCCGGCCGCCTCGCCGAAGAGCTCGCCGCCAGCGAACCGAACGGCGCGATCTGGGCCAATCAGTTCGATAACCAGGCAAACCGCCGCGCGCACTATTCCACCACGGCGCAGGAAATCTGGCAGCAGACCGGCGGCAAGCTCGACGGCTTCATCTGCGCGGTCGGCTCCGGCGGCACGCTCGGCGGCGTCTCCCTCGCGCTCAAGGAAAAGAACAGGAAGATCCAGATCGGCATCGCCGATCCCGGCGGCGCGGCCCTCTACGAGTATTACAAGAACGGCGAGCTCAGGGCCGAAGGCACCTCCATCACCGAAGGCATCGGTCAGGGCCGCATCACGGCAAACCTCGAAGGCATCGAAGTCGACAAGGCCTACCGCATCAATGACGACGAAGCCCTGCACATCCTCTTCCGGCTGGTCGAAGAGGAGGGCCTCTGCCTCGGCGGCTCGGCGGGCGTGAACGTCGCCGGCGCCATCCGCCTCGCCAAGGACCTCGGCCCCGGCCATACGATCGTGACGATTCTTTGCGACTACGGTAACCGATACCAGTCGAAGCTCTATAATCCTGAATTCCTGCGCACAAAGGGATTGCCCGTGCCGCCATGGATGGAGAAATAACCAGATGGAAACCGGAGATCCCCTCGTCAGCGCCGAATGGCTGCTCAAGAACATCGAAGCGCCCGATGTGCGCATCGTGGACGCAACCTGGTTTGCCCCCTTCACCAATCCGCCGGAGACCGGCCGTCAGGCCTGGATGCGCGGACACATTCCGAAGGCGGTCCATTTCGATATCGATGACATCGCCGATACGTCCTCGCACCTGCCCCACATGCTGCCGGATGCGGTGAAGTTCTCCTCCCGCGTGCGCAAGCTCGGCCTCGGCGATGGCAACCGCATCATCATCTACGACCAGAACAATTTCTTCGCCGCCGCCCGCGCCTGGTGGATGTTCCGGGTGATGGGTCACAAGGATGTCCACGTGCTGGACGGCGGCCTGAACGCCTGGGTCGCCGAAGGTGGCGCGCTGGACGACATGCCTCCGATCACCGGCGAGCGCCACTTCACCCCGCGCGTGCGCACCGACCTCGTGATGGACGCCAAGGGCCTCGAAGCGCTGATCGGCAAGGCAAAAACCACGATCATCGACGCGCGCCCCGATGGCCGTTTCTTCGGCCGCGATCCGGAGCCCCGCGCCGGCCTTCCTTCAGGCCACATCCCGGGCAGCGTGAACGTGCCCGGCAGCCAGCTGATGGCCGCCGATGGCCGCATGAAGTCTGCCGCCGAACTCGGTAAGCTGTTCAAGGATCCGAAAGCGCCGACCGTCACGACCTGCGGCTCCGGCGTCACCGCCGCCATCACAGCCCTCGCCCTCGCCCGCCTCGGCAACTGGGACGTCGCCGTTTATGATGGTTCGTGGGCGGACTGGGCGTCCGATCCCGCGCGCCCCATCGCAAAGGCGCCCGCGTGAAAAAGGACGAGGCCGCCCCCGAAACGCGCCTCATCCACACACGCGCCGGACGGATGGACCGCGTCACGGTCAATCCGCCGGTCGAGCGTGCCTCCACCGTCCTGTTCCGCGACGAGGCCGGCCTCTACGGCGCCAAGCCCACATACGGCCGCATGGGCCTCACCGTGCACCGCGAACTCGAAGCCGCGATGGGCGAACTTGAAGGCGCAACCCATACCCGCCTTGCCTCGAACGGCCTGCAGGCCTGCTGCCTCGCCATCGCAAGCACTGTGGCTTCCGGCGACCATCTCCTCTTCACCGACAGCACCTATGGCCCGACCGCCCGCTTCTGCGAGCGCAGGCTGAAGGCGATGGGTGTCGAGGCCGAGCGCTTTGATCCGCGCGCAAGCAAGGAAGTCGCTGCGCTCTTTCGCCCGAACACCAAAGCCATCTTCCTGGAAGCGCCGGGTTCGCTGACTTTCGAAATCTGCGACACGCCCGCCATCGCCGCCGCCGCAAAGGAACGTGGCATACGGACGATCCTCGATAACACCTGGGGCGCAGGCCTGCTGCACCAACCGCTCGCCCTTGGCGTCGACATCGCCGTGCAGGCGCTCACCAAATACGCGGTGGGTCATTCGGACGCTTTCGGCGGCGCCGTGATGACGCGCGATGCCGGTCTCGCCCTGCGCATCGTAAACCTCTCCGAAGACTGGGGCATAGGCCTCGCGCCGGACGACGCCTATCTCGCCCTGCGCGGCCTTCGCACCCTGCCCACGCGCCTGAAGGCGCACGAAGCCTCCGGCCTCGAGATGGCCCTCTGGCTCGCCGCCCGCCCCGAAGTGGCCGACGTGCTTCACCCGGCCCTGCCCTCGAGCCCGGACCATACGCTCTGGAAGCGGGACTTCACCGGCTCCAACGGCCTCTTCGGCATCATCCTCAATCCCGTGCCGGAAGGCGGGCTAGAGCGTTTCTTCGAAGCCCTCTCGCTCTTTTCGCTTGGCTTCTCCTGGGGCGGCTTCGAAAGCCTCATCATCCCCTGTGACCAGCAGCTGACGCGGATGGAAGGCAGCTGGACGGAGACCCGCCCCGGCCCGCTCCTGCGCCTGCACATTGGCCTGGAAGCCACCCGCGACCTGAAGGCCGACCTTGATGCTGCCTTCAGGGCGTTGACGGCAATATGATCAGGTCGTCATCGACCGGCGCCGGGCGCTTGAAGTTGGTGAAGATCAGCATGTCCTCGACATCGGCGCCCACCGAGGTCAGCGGCTCCGAACGCGGCCAGAGATTCTCGCGCTGCTCGCGCATCGCAACGCAGCCGCGCGTCAGGCTGGCCAGGTGGACGAAATCATCCGCCTCCGGAAGGGCTTCCAGCACGCAGGCATCGAAGTAGGGATAGGTCGCCTCGGCGCTGCACCCGAACGAAGTCCGGTCAGGCCGCGCCGCCGTCATCACCATCCGGTTGGCCGCTTGCAGGGCCGGCAGGAAGGCGCCGGAATAGCAGGCCGAGATGACCACTACAGTCGGACGTTCCCCGCACCATTGATCCACCAGCGTGTCCATCCGCTCAGGCGAAAGCAGGCCCTCATTGCCAAGCACGATGCCCTCGGGCGATCCATGGGATGTGAAGTACAGCAGACAGCCCGACTGGGCCGCTTTCGTCTTGGCCTCGATCGCTTCGAACATCTTGCGCGAACTCGGTGCAGTTCCGAGGATGATGTTGGGGCGAAGCGACAGGTCCGCGATGTTCGCGGATTTCAGCCCGGCGGAGGCAAAGGCCTTGGCAAGATCGCGGCTCGCATTGTCAAAGGCGTCGATCGTGCGGCCATTTCCGTCACGCCAGTCCGCCGCCACGAAAGCGGCCGCCCAGTCCTTGAACGCGGCCTCTTCCGTCTCGCCTTGCGCCTTCGCGGGACTGCACACAATCGCCGCCGCCAAAAGGGCCCATGCAAACAGATGCAGTGAACGCATCGCCTACTCCCGAGATGAACACTCCGTAATCCATATGATCAGGGCCCGCGAGGGAGCGCAAGTCAATCGATCAGGCGCTCCGGCGCCTACTGGGGATAGGTATCGAGCGACGGTTCCCGCCGCCAGCAGTCGCAGCCGCTATCGTACTGGAACGCCTCGCCATAATCATTGATCCGCACCGGCGGCGGATAATACCAGCCGTGCACGAACTCATAGTTCGGGTCGCCGTACCGGTCGGCAAACCCGTCTCCCGTATCGTCGCACACCGGATCATTCTGGGCGTTCAGCCCGCACTCGTAAGGCGGCACCTGGGTCAACGTCACGGCCATGTCGTCAGCGGCCATGTTGAGACCCATCGCGACGGCTTCCCAATCAGAGTGGGTGCATCCCGCAAGCGCCAAAGCGCTCGCCCCGGCAATCAAAACGCGCAGCGATTCACCAAACCCGTTTTTCATCCCTGTCCCCGACAACCCGATTCCCTTGGCCGCAAGTTTGCTGGCCCGGCGCCTGAACGCAAGCTGAACCACCTGTCAGGCCGGCTCGTCGCTGACCTTCACGACCAACTTGCCGAGGTTCTTGCCTTCGAAGAGGCGCGATAGACTGGCAGGCGCCTTCTCGAAGCCGTCGACGATATCGGTCTCGAACTTCAGCTTGCCCTCCATCAGCCACATCGCCATCTGCTGGATGCCTTCCGGGAAGCGGGGGAAATAGTCGATCACGATGAAGCCCTTCACCAGCGTGCGCCGCATCAGCAGGTTCGCAAAGTTGTAGGGGCCCGGCACAGGATCCGTCGCGTTGTAGGTCGAGATCAGGCCGCAGAGCGGCATGCGCGAGAAATCGTTGAGGCGCGCCATCACCTCGTCCATGATCCGTCCACCGACATTCTCGAAGTTGATGTCGATGCCTTTGGGGCAATGCTTGTCGAGCATCTCGCCGACATCCTCTGACTTGTAGTCGATGGCCGCATCGAAGCCGGCCACTTCGGTCAGCCAGCGGCACTTGTCCTTGCCGCCTGCAATGCCGACCACGCGGCAGCCTTGTATCTTCGCGATCTGCCCGACCATCGAACCGACCGCGCCCGCCGCCGCCGAGACGACCACTGTCTCGCCCGCCTTGGGCTTGCCGATATCCATCAGGCCAAAATACGCCGTCATACCGGTTGCGCCGAGCGGGCCCATGTACGCCGTGAGCGGAACACCCGGCAGCTTCGGCAGCTTGGCGAGCGCTGCGCCCGGCAGCGTGTTGTAGACCGCCCAGCCGGCAAGGCCCGTGTTGACGATGTCGCCCGGCGCGAGGCCGTCGAACCGGCTCTCGGTCACCACGCTCAACCCGCCGCCGCGCATCGCATCGCCGATCTGTACCGGCGGCAGGTAGGCATCCATGTCGCTCATCCAGATCCGGTTCGTCGGATCGAGCGAGAGGTAGATTGTCTTCGCCCGCACCTGCCCGTCCTCGAGCGGCGCCAGCGCGCTCTCGACGAGCTCAAGGTCCCCCTCGCGCAGGTCCCCCACCGGCCGCTTGCGCAGCACCCAGGTCAGGTTCTTTTCGTTGATCATGCCATCCTCCCGATATCGTTGACCGGAAGGCTAGACCGAATCCGCCTCAGCGCAAGACGCCGCGTTTGGCCTGGTGGAAGGCGTAGTTCAGCACCAGCAGCGCCACCACGATGATGCACACGGCCACCACGCGGTTCAGGTCCGCGTCCGGCGCGGGGCGCGAATAGGTCGCCGCCATCGAGAAGATCGTCGCGGTCGCCGAGAGTGCAAGCACCCGCAAGGCAAGCAGCTGTCGCCGGACCAGCATAACAGAGCCCGCGAGCGCCGAGAAAACCGCAAGCGCCCAGATGCCGTATATGAAATCCGGCAGGTTCGCCCAGTACTCGCGCGCGCCCTCCGGCATGCGCAGCATGTAGGGCTCGAATTGCGTGGCGGTTGCGAGAAAATCGAACACGCCCGCGAGGTTCCACAGAACCGCGGCGAAGCCGATCAGAAACAGGTGCCAGGGCGCTTTGATCGCGGGCTTCTGCACCGCTGGCGCGAGGGACCCGGTGTCGGAGAGGACAAGGTCGCTTTGCATGCCACATTTCTAACACAGTTGGGAAAGCGGCAAAGCAGATTCTCCGCTGATAAAAGTAGTTTAACGAGTCGCCTCTGAGGTCCGGCGGCAGGGTGACGGACATGCCTCAAGCGGCTAAACCCTCCCCAGCACAGAGGAATCGCCCATGGCCAACGCTCCCGTCAACGCGCAGAGCCATCTCTATCTGATCGATGCCAGCGCCTACATCTTCCGCGCCTTTCATGCCCTGCCCCCGCTGACACGCGCCTCGGACGGCTTGCCGGTCGGCGCCGTCTCCGGCTTCTGCAACATGCTGTTCAAGCTGCTGGAAGACCTGAAAGGCAAGGACCGGCCGACCCATTTCGCCTGCATCTTCGACGCCTCCGGCCGCAGCTTCCGCAACGAGATCTACCCACTCTACAAGGCGCAGCGCCCGCCGGCGCCGGAAGAGCTCGTCCCGCAATTCCCGCTGGTGCGCCAGGCCTCGGTTGCCTTCGCCGCGCATGCGGTGGAGATGGAAGGCTTCGAGGCCGATGACCTGATCGCCACCTATGCCCGCCAGGCCGAGGCGAAAGGCGCGCGCGTCACCATCGTCTCCTCGGACAAGGACCTGATGCAGCTTGTCTCCGACAAGGTGCTGATGCTCGACCCGATGAAGAACAAGCTGCTCGGCCGCGAGGATGTGATCGAGAAGTTCGGCGTCGGCCCCGAACAGGTCGTCGATGTCCAGTCCCTCGCAGGCGACAGTGTCGATAACGTGCCGGGAGCCCCCGGGATCGGCATCAAGACAGCCGCCCAGCTGATCGGTGAGTATGGCAGCGTCGAGGCGCTGCTGGAGCGTGCCGGCGAGATCAAGCAGCCGAAACGGCGCGAGACGCTGATCGAGTTTGCCGATCAGGTGCGCGTCTCGAAACAGCTCGTCATCCTGAAGGATGATGTGCCCGTCACGCTGTCTCTCGAAGACCTCGCCGTGCAGGATCCCGATCCGAAAACGCTGATCGACTTCCTCGAGCTGATGGAGTTCCGCACGATCACCCGCCGGGTGCGCGAGCAGATGGAGAAGGAAGGCGCAATTGCCCCCGCGCCAGCTTCCGAAGTCGCCCCCATCGATCGCAGCGCCTATGTCTGCATCCGCGACCTCAAGACGCTCGAAGACTGGGTGACCCGCGCGATGGCGCAAGGCTGGGTCGCCGTCGACACGGAAACCGACGCGCTGGATTCCGTAGGCGGAGGATTGGTCGGCGTCTCCCTCGCGCTCGCCCCCGGCGAGGCCTGCTACATCCCCCTTGCGCATGTCGACCCGGACGCGAAAGGCGACGGCGACATGTTCGGCGCCGACCCGCCGCGCCAGATCAAGATGAGCGAAGCCATCAAGGCGCTGAAGCCGATGCTGGAAGATGCCGCCGTCCTCAAGATCGGCCAGAACATCAAGTATGACCTCAGCGTCTTCAAGCGTCACGACATCCGCGTGGCGCCGATCGACGACACGATGCTGATCTCCTTCGCCCTCAATGCCGGCATCCACAGCCACGGCATGGACGAGCTGTCCGAGCGCTATCTCGGCCACAAGCCGATCTCGTTCAAGGAAGTGACCGGCAGCGGCAAGGCGCAGAAGACCTTCGCGCAGGTCCCGCTCGACAAGGCGACCGAGTACGCCGCCGAAGATGCCGATGTCACGCTGCGCCTCTGGCAGCACCTGAAGCCAAAGCTGCGCACGGCGGAAGTGACCACCGTTTACGAAACACTCGAGCGGCCCCTCGTGCCCGTGCTCGCAGCGATGGAACAGGCAGGCGTCAAAGTCGACCGCCAGATGCTTTCACGCCTCTCTGCCGATTTCGCCCAGCGCATGGCGGGCCTCGAGGCGCAGGCGCATGAACAGGCGGGCCGCGAGTTCAATATCGGCTCGCCCAAGCAGCTCGGCGAAATCCTGTTCGACGAGATGAACCTGCCGGGCGGCAAGAAAACCAAGACCGGCGCCTGGCAGACCGATGCCGACGTGCTGGAAGGCCTCGCCGAAGAAGGCCACGCCCTGCCGCGCACAATCGTCGACTGGCGGACGCTTTCGAAGCTGCGCTCGACCTATACCGAAGCGCTGCAGGCCGCGATCAAGCCGGAAACCGGCCGTGTCCACACAAGCTACATGATGGCCGGCGCGCAGACAGGCCGCCTCTCCTCCACCGACCCGAACCTCCAGAACATCCCGGTACGGACGGAAGAAGGCCGCAAGATCCGCGAAGCCTTCATTGCGGAGGACGGCAACGTCCTCGTCTCGGCGGACTATTCGCAGATCGAGCTGCGCATCCTCGCCGACATGGCCGACATTCCCGCCCTCAAGCAGGCCTTCAAAGACGGGCTCGACATCCATGCGATGACCGCGAGCGAAATGTTCGGCGTGCCGGTCGAAGGCATGGACCCGATGGTGCGCCGCCAGGCCAAGGCCATCAATTTCGGCATCATCTACGGCATCTCCGGCTTCGGCCTCGCCCGCCAGCTCGGCATTCCGCAATCCGAAGCGGCGGCCTATATCATGGAATACTTCAAGCGCTTCCCCGGCATTCGTCAGTACATGGACGAAACGAAAGCCTTCGCCGCCGAGACCGGTTTCGTGCGCACCGCCTTCGGCCGCAAGATCCACTTGCCCGACATGAAGGCCAAGGGCCCCTCCCGCGCCTTTGCCGAGCGCCAGGCGATCAACGCGCCCTTGCAGGGCACCGCCGCCGACATCATCAAGCGCGCGATGATCCGCATGCCGGAAGCCCTCGCCAAGGCGGGCCTCAAGGCGCGCATGCTGCTGCAGGTGCATGACGAACTCGTCTTCGAATGCCCTGAGCAAGAGGCCGAAACGCTGATCAAGGTCGCCCGCGAAACCATGTCCGGCGCCGATGGCCCTGCGATTAAGCTTTCCGTACCGCTTGTGGTCGATGCTAAAGCCGCAAAGACCTGGGCAGCGGCGCATTGACGGCAGCATCATGACACAGACTGAAAACCTCGAAGCCTCGCCGAACGGCAGCTTCATTGACGCCATCATCGAGATCGCGGGCGAGAAAGGCGGCGCGCCGCAGACGCTCGGCCAGGTGGTCGATGCGCTGGATGACCGCGCCTTCGGCCTGTCGATCCTGCTCCTCGCCATCCCCTGCCTTGTGCCGGGCCTGCCGGGCGCGCAGCTGATCGCGATCCCGATTTTCCTTCTGGCGCTGCAGATCGCCGTGGGCCGCCGCGAGCCCTGGCTGCCGGGCTTCCTGATGCGCGCCAAGATCAAGCCGGAATGGCTGTCGGCCACGGCAGACTTCGCCGGCAAGCGCATGCGCTGGACCGAGCGCCTCTCGCGCCCGCGTTGGCGCTTCATCGCACATGGCCTCGGCGAGCGGATCATCGGCCTCGTCATCGCGCTCGCCTCGGTGACGATCATGCTGCCGATCACCAACACGATCCCGTCGCTGGCAATCACCGTCGCCGCCGTCGGCCTCCTGCAGCGCGACGGCATGTTCATGGCCGGCGGCACCCTGCTCGCCCTCGGCTGGATCACCGCCCTCGGCATCCTGATCTTCGGCCTGATCACCGGCGCAGGCTTCGCGGCAGACCTCGTCAGCGACCACGCCCCCTGGCTGGCGGAGTGGTTCCGCTAGGCAGCTCATTCCCTCCGTACACAAACCACTTACGCAACCAATTCCGCCGCCCCACCCCCAATAAAATCAAGCGCTTGCGAGAATTCCACAGGCACTTACGCAACACCTCCAGACCTGTGCCTATACTCAGGCCATGGATCTCTCCGCCCTCACCCCGCTGCGCCGCCACCTGATTGCCCAGGCGAACAGCCTCATCAACTGGCTGCTCGACGCCGTCGAAGACGCCCTCGCCCCCGGCGTGCGGCGCACCCTGCCGGGCCTGAAATCCCTCTACCGCGACTATCTCCTCCCCGCCGAAGCGGCCCTGCGCCGTGCGCTGCACATCCTCGCGGCGGACCTGCCCGCGCCCAAGCCGAGAGCCGGAAGCGCACCCCCCCCCGCGAAAGCCTGAACCCGCCACCCCGAAAGCCGCGCAGTTCCGCCCGCCCCTCTTCCGCCTCAGCGAGCCCCAACCTCGTCCGAAGACGGATCATCTGCCGGCGCACCTCGCCCCCCGCATCTCGATCATCGGCGTCACGCCGCGCCCGGCCCCGCCCACGCCCCGCCGCAAGCTCAATGAAGCCGACCTCGAAGCGCAGCTCCGCCGCCGCCTCGACGCGCTCAATGCGGCCTTCGCCAACCCCCTCGCCGCCGTCCGCCGCCGTCCGCCGCCTGCAACGCCGCCTCGCCAAATCCGGCCCGGCGCGCCCGAAACTCGCCACTGCCATCCCCGGCCACACCGCACCGCCCCTCGCCGGAGACGGCCACGCCTTCCTCACCCGCCTCAACGACGCCGCGCGCGCCGCCGACACATCCTGACCGGCCTCATAAACTCACTTTGAATTGAACATCCCCCCCCCGGACGGCCCCGCCGCGCCGGGCGCTTGTGCTGGCACAATCCGCCTGACCCACCCCGCCCCTGAATCGCCCGTGCCTTGCCATCCTTACAGGGAAGTAAATCGGCAAGGTGCCTGCGATTGTGCACTAGTGTGAGGGATTCGCAGGATAGACTGGATGGCGGCGGCCGCGGCACCTCCCCTCACGCTCGAGCTCGCACGCGGCGAGGGCTGGCGGCGTCTTTACGAACGCGAGCTGGATGCGTTCGACCGCCTGCGCGCCCGCCGCCGCATGACCGAGTCCGCCCTCGGCGCCCTGCTCGGATCTAGCGGCTTCGCAATGGCACTGCTGATCGGCTTCGCCTTTGCGTACCCGTCCGTGCTGACCGGCGCCTGGACCACGCTGGATGAGATGGTGGCCGTGCCCTGGCTCGCCGAGGGCCTGACGGTTCTCGCCGCGCTCCTCTTCCTCTTCGCTGTCCTCGTGTGCGCCACATTGTTCCTTTCACGGATCGAAAGACTGCGCCGCAAGCAGAACGAACAGGAAGCCCGGGTCATCTTCTGCGAACTGGCCCATGGCAAGGCGAAGGCCTACGCGCTCCACCTGCGGCCCGCCGAGACGGTGGACATCTCGCCCTCCTTCGGCGGGCGGATGCTGAGAACCGCCCGCCTGATCCTCGCCTCTCCCGTCTACCTGCTGACGCGGCGCGGGCAGCAGAAACTACGCCTCTGGCAGGCCCAGCTCTTCCTCGACCGCAGCCGGCCGGAGGCGCTGGATGCAGCAATCCTGAATGATCTGCAGCCCGACATGCCGGTGCTGGTTCTCGGCTTCTCGGATGGCGGTACGCCGGACGAGACCGGGCGGCTGCCGCGCGAGGACGAGGCGTGGAACGAGACCGTGTCGCTGCTGCTGTCCGGCGCCGCGCGCATCGTCTGCCAGCCGGACCTGTCGGGCGGGCCGGTCTGGGAACTTGGCCGGCTGATGCCGCTAGGCCTCGTCGAGCGCACCGTGTTCGTCATGCCCCCGGCCGCCCTGATGCCCGGGCACCCGGACCTGCACGAGCGTACCTGGGGCCGCATCGTGCTGAAGGCGTCCGCCTCCGGCCTCGCCTTCCCGGCCTGGAAGCCCGAAGGCCAGTTCTTCCGCCTCGGCCCGGACGGCGCACGCCGCGCAAACCTTCCCTTCAAGCTCGGCCCCCCGGGCGACCTGCGCACCCTGCACGACGCGCTGACCACGCTCGCCAGCAAACCTGTGCCCGACCCGGTACTGGAAGCCGCCCTCGACGAGGCGGCCGCAAGGTTGGCAGAAATCTCTGCCCGCCGCCGCAGGTCCTGACACAGCCCTCTTCTTCATAATTACGGCGCGCTTCGCCGCAATGAATCGCGAGAGTGCCGCAATCCCGGCAATCGCCCGCCGCACTCCGTTGATTTTGTTGAAGCTCCACCATTGGAGGGCTTTTGAAATGGACCGAGCTGTGATTGAACCTTTTGCCAAGCGCACCGAAGCCTCATCTGGCTTGCGGCTGGCCGAGAAGGACAAGGCAATGACGACACTCGCACTGGTGGACGATGACGAAAACATCGTGGCCTCGCTCAAGATGTTCTTTGAGGCGGAAGGCTATCAGGTGCGCACCTATCATGATGGTGAAGCCGCCCTGCCCGCGCTGACCGAAAGCCCGCCGGACATCGCCATCCTCGATGTGAAGATGCCGAAGATGGACGGCATGGAACTGCTGCGCCGCCTGCGCCAGACTTCCGAGCTGCCGGTGATCTTCCTCACCTCGAAGGATGAGGAGATAGACGAGGTCATCGGCTTCAACATCGGCGCCGACGATTTCGTGCGCAAACCCTGCTCCAACCGCCTGCTGGCCGAGCGTGTCAAAGCCGTGCTCCGCCGCGCGCGCGGCGGCGTCGCTGGCCCCGAGGAAGGCGACTCCAAGCCCATCGTCCGCGGCAAGCTGGTGCTCGACCCCAACCGCCATGCCTGTACCTGGGACGGCAAGACCGTGCGCCTGACGGTGACCGAGTTCCTGATCCTGCAGGCGCTGGCCTCGCGCCCGGGCTATGTGAAGAGCCGCGACCAGCTGATGGACGCCGCCTATGACGACCAGATCTACGTGGACGACCGCACCATCGACAGCCACATCAAGCGGCTGCGCAAGAAGTTCCGCGAAGTGACGGACGAGTTCGATGCAATCGAAACACTGTATGGCGTCGGCTATCGCTACACGGAATAAGCCTCCGGCTGAGATCTATATCGGCGGGGCGGGAGACGAGAGCTCCCGCCTCGTCTTTTCTTATGCCGAAGCGCGGCGCGCACGGATCGCTGTGGCCCGGCTCCTCTATTACCTGCCCCACTGGAAAATCACCGCGGCGGCAAATCTCGTGCGCGAGCTGTCCGAAGCGGGCCATCCGCTGGCGCTGATCGGACACAGCTGGGGCGCGGATACGGCGCTGCGCGCAGCTAGGGCGATTGACCGGGCGGCTTTCGTGATCGGCGCTGACCCGGTGGCCAAGCCCGTGACCCGGCTGACCGCGCGCGACGGCCGGCCCGCCGGCGCGGGCCTCGTCATGCATGTGGACGCCGCGCCGCAGACTTACGACCGGTCGGATCTCGTCAAGGCGGCCGGCTTTCTCACGGGCGGCGGCGTGCCGCGCGCCTTCAGGTCAGCCGACGTGCGCATCGAGACGGCGCTAAACCACTGGAACTTCCGAGGCATGATGCAGGCCGCCGGAACGGACGGGCGCTCCGCCGAAGACTGGCTCGAAGCCTTTCCCCGTGAGGTCAGCCGAAAAGCTGGCTGAGCCGCGCCTGCCAGTTGGGCAGGGCCAGCGTGAGATAGAGGAACCCGGCGCCCGCCAGCACGCAGAGCGGCGAGTAGAGCCGGCGGTTGAGCGTCAGGAAGGGCTGCTCCGGTGCGGCGCGCTCAAATGCCGGCAGGACACCGGCGACCCCGCGCACAAAGAAGATCAGCGCCAGAAGCAGGCCGACCGGCGCAAGGAAGGGCTTCGATTCCGGCACGGCCTCGCCAAACCCGCCAAGCAGGAAGGCGGCCGTCGCCGCCGCAAACAGCAGGACGCCGACATACAGGAAGGCCCGGCGCGAGGGCACGCGGGTGATGCCCCGGCGGCCAATCACCGAACGGGCCAGCGCCTGTTCATTGGCGAACGGGAAGCTCAGACCGGCGGCCCAGCCGACATAGAACAGACCTGAAACGCCCAGAATGGCGGCCAGAATGTATCCTGTGAGTTCGGCCAATCCGCGTCACTCCCGCCAATCCCAGCCGATAGAATACATGCGAGGCAAGCTTGCCGCCAGTCCTGCGATTGAATAGCCAGAGGACTGACCCTTACATGACTGCAAGAACCGATGGAGTTGCCCTGATGTCTGACCTCGAAAACACGCTGTTGCTGGAAACCTCGAAAGGCAATGTCACCATCCGCCTTCGCCCGGACCTGGCGCCGGGCCATGTGGCCCGGATCAAGGAACTCGCCCGTGAGGGGTTTTATGACGGTATCGTCTTCCACCGCGTGATCGCCGGCTTCATGGCTCAGACGGGCTGCCCGAAAGGCACCGGCACCGGCAATTCCAAGAAGCCGGACCTTAAAGCCGAGTTCAACGCCGAGCCGCACGTCCGCGGCACCTGCTCGATGGCGCGCACCTCGGCGCCGCATTCGGCGAACAGCCAGTTCTTCATCTGCTTCGACGACGCGCGCTTCCTCGACAAGCAATACACCGTCTGGGGCCAGGTGACCGAAGGCATGGACGCCATCGACGCCCTCGCCAAGGGCGAGCCGCCCCGCAGCCCGGACCGTATCGTGAAGATGCGCGTCGCAGCCGACGCCTGAAGCGAAGGAGGGAGGGCGTCCCGAGGGGACAAGGGTCATGACCGAGACACGCGCCCCCCGCCGCAGGCCCAGCAGGCGCAACACCACGATCCTCGGATCGCGGATTGCCCGGTTAATCTTTGCCTCGAACCTCGCCGGCCTCGCGATCCTGATCATCGGCGCCATGGTGCTGAACGAGATGCGCGCGGGGTTCGTCGCCTCGAAGAAGCAGGACCTTGAAGCGCAGGCGCAGATTTTCTCGAGCCTGCTGTCGGACGACGCAACGACGCCGGAGCCGGGCCTGAACCCGGAAGCGGCGCGCGTCACCTTGCAGCGGCTGAACCTTCCCGAGCGCGTGCGCGCGCGCATCTTCACGCCCGAAGGCGAGCTGATCGGCGACAGCTATTACCTCTCCGAACGCGTCGATGTAACGGCCCTGCCCCCGCTCAGCGATCCGGGTTGGCTGGCGCGCACGGGCCGTGACCTGTCGGAGGGGACGAGCGAGTTTTTTGACTTCTTCTCGCCGCGTCGAACCTCCGAGGCGCTCCGCACACAGAGCTTTGAGGAAGAGTTCCAGGTGGCCGCCCTCGGCGGGCAAGCCGCGAGCCAGCGCTTCTCGGACCGGGGCAACCGGGTGATCTCGGTCTCGATGCCGGTGCAGCGGGTCTCCGCCGTGGTCGGCGTGCTGGTCTTGGAGGCGAGCGATATCGACGAGATCATCCGCGCCGAGCGGGTGGCGCTGGTGCCCTTCATCGGCGTGGCCGTGCTGATGGCCTTCATCACCTCCGTGATGCTGACGCTGGGGATCGCGCGGCCGCTGCGGCGACTGTCGATTGCCGCCGACCGCATCCGCTCGGGCGCTTCCGACAAGATCGACGTGCCGCTGCTGACCCAGCGCACCGACGAGATCGGCGACCTTGCGACCTCGATCCAGAGCATGACCGAAGCGCTGCTGGAGCGCATCGAGGCGAACGAGCAGTTTGCCGCCGACGTGGCGCATGAGCTTAAGAACCCGCTGACATCGATCCGCTCGGCTGTCGAGACGCTGGAACGGGTGAAAGACCCTGATGCAGCGACGCGGTTGCGCCAGGTCATCGCATCGGATGTCAAACGCCTAGACCGTCTGATCACGGATATTTCAAACGCCTCGCGCCTCGAAGCGGAAATGACCCGCCTGCCGAGCGAGCAGATCGACATCGCCAAGTTCGTGCGCGATGTCGTGCGCACCTATGAAGGGATCGGCGAAGGCGAAATGGCGGTGCATGTCGCCTTCACGGACGCGACCATGGGCGCGCGTCTCGTCGTGCGCGGACGTGAGGGCCCGCTCGGCCAGGTTCTGCGCAACCTGATCGACAATGCGCGCTCCTTCTCGCCGGGCGGATCGACCGTCGAAGTGCGTCTTGACCAGACGAATGAGGGCCCGCGCACGATTGCACGCCTGACCGTGGAAGATTCCGGCCCCGGCGTTCCGCCGGACAAGCTGGAGACCATCTTCAACCGTTTCTATACGGATCGTCCCAAGGGAACTGCCTTCGGCAACAATTCCGGCCTCGGCCTCTCGATCGTGAAACAGATCATCGCCACGCATCGCGGCAAGGTCTGGGCCGAAAACCGCACCGAAGGCGGCGCGAAGTTCACGGTGGACTTGCCTGCGGTTTAGGTTGACGCGGCCAGCATCGGGGCTTCATCGCTTTCGGCAGGCTCGGATGGTGGCGGCCCAAACCGGTTCTCGCCGCGCTGCCCCGGAACCAGTGCAAGCACCGCATAACCCAGCAACGTAGAAAGCAAGATGTAGCCGAACGCTTCGTCAGTCGACCGGTCAATCAGGCGGACGACCGAATCCGTTCTGATCTCGGCGCCGAAGAGGCCGAGCGATGCGCAATAGAGGCAGAATTCCAGCACGCCGTAGACATAGACGACCAGGAAGGGCATGGACGCCCACCATCCGCTTTGCCCGAAATCATGCAAACGCTTCGAAGCGAGGCATGTGGCGAAATAGAAGAAGACGATCACGAAAGTCCAGTTCACCACCGGCACGACTCCGAATACGGAAAACATCAGCGCGCAGAGGAACAGGATCACCGCAAAGGCGGCGACATAGGCGAGCCGGCTTATACGGCCCTTTGGCGAGAAGAAAAAGCTGAGCCAGTTGACGCGTGCAATGTCCGAACCGGCACTGAGCACCGAGCGGCTCAGTCCGGCTACGGACGATGCCGTTTGCGGCCAGGCTTCGCGCAGGCTGCCCGTGATTTTTCGCATGTCCGGAACCGGGGGCGCGACGAGTGGCAAGGCCGCGCGTCCGAACTTTTTGCGGTTGTGCGCCGTGCTCGGCATGACGACGAGGGCCGCTGCAGAGAGGAATACGCCGAGCGCGAGCGAGCCACCGACGGCGCCGGCCCATGCCTGCGCATGATCGCCTGCCCTGTCCATGCCGCTGCCGAAGGCGACGACGCCCGACAGGAGCAGAGCCGCAATGTAAATGACCAGAGCCACGAGGGGCAGGAAAACCCATTTGCCGCTGAGGCCGATATCGTGGAGCCGCTTCACCGTCAGGCAGCCCATCGCATAGAGCATGACCGGAAACAGCAGAAGGGCTGGAGGGAAAATCGACATCACGATCAGGCCGCCCCAGAACGCGCCGGCCATCGAGACACCATAAGTGCGCCGGTCGATGTTGCCCGAACGATCGAAGAAGTGTTCGACCAGATTCATGTTCAGCCCGCTGACAGAACGCCCTAGTTCTGCTTAGCCTAGCCGGGAATGGTAAAGGCCGGACCCGGCGAATCCATCAAATTTGACGGACCCCGGACACCACCGATCAGATCGACGCAACCGGCCGTGACGATCCTAACGGTTCTGGCGGTTCTCGATCAGGTCGGTGACGACTTCCGGATCGGCGAGCGTGGAAGTGTCGCCGAGGCTGCCGAATTCGTTCTCTGCGATCTTGCGCAGGATGCGGCGCATGATCTTGCCGGAGCGGGTTTTCGGCAGGCCGGGGGCGAACTGGATCAGGTCCGGCGAGGCGATGGGGCCGATTTCGCCCCGCACGTGCTGGACGAGATTCTTGCGCAGCGCCTCGTCGGCGACGACGCCCTGGCGCAGCGTCACATAGGCGTAGATGCCCTGCCCCTTGATGTCGTGCGGATAGCCGACCACGGCGGCCTCGGCGACGGCGTCGTGGGAGACCAGCGCGCTCTCGACTTCCGCCGTGCCCATGCGGTGACCTGAGACGTTGATCACATCATCGACGCGGCCGGTGATCCAGTAGAAGCCGTCCTCGTCGCGGCGGCAGCCATCGCCTGTGAAATACTTGCCGGGATAGGCCGTGAAATAGGTCTCGGCGAAGCGCTGGTGATCTCCGTACACGGTACGCATCTGGCCGGGCCAGCTGTCGGTGATCAGCAGGTTGCCATCAGCGGCGCCTTCGAGTTCGTTTCCTTCAGCGTCCACCAGAACCGGCTTGATGCCGAAGAAGGGATGCGATCCGGCGCCGGGCTTCATGTCGGTGGTATTCGGCAGCGGCACGATCAGTGTGCCGCCGGTCTCGGTCTGCCACCAGGTGTCGACGATGGGGCAGCGGCCCTCGCCAACGACATGGAAATACCATTCCCAGGCCTCGGGATTGATCGGCTCGCCAACGGTGCCGAGCAGGCGCAGGCTCTTGCGGTGCGCCTTCTTCACCGGTCCCTCTCCTTCGCGCATCAGGGCGCGGATGGCGGTGGGGGCGGTATAGAAGATGGTGACCTTGTGATGGTCGCACACTTTCCAGAAGCGGCTCGCGTCCGGATAGGTCGGCACGCCTTCGAACATCAGGCTGGTCGCGCCGTTCGCCAATGGTCCGTACACGATGTATGTGTGGCCGGTGACCCAGCCGACATCTGCCGAGCACCAGAAGATGTCGTTTTCCTTCAGGTCAAAGACGTATTCATGCGTCATCGAGGCCCAGACGAGGTAGCCGCCAGTCGTATGCAGCACGCCCTTCGGCTTGCCGGTCGAGCCCGAGGTGTAGAGGATGAAGAGAGGGTCTTCAGCGCTCATCGGCTCGGGCGGGCAATCTGCGGAGGCGTCCGCGCCGATCTCGTGCAGCCAGTGGTCGCGGCCCTCGGTCATGTTCACGTCGCCGCCGGTGCGCTGGACAACGAGGACGGATTTCACGATGCCGCCGGCGATCTCGCAGGCGCGGTCGACATTGGCTTTCAGCGGCACGGTCTTGCCGCCGCGCAGGCCTTCATCGGCGGTGATGATGACCGTTGAGCCGCAGTCGGTGATGCGGCCCGCGAGGGCGTCCGGCGAGAAGCCGCCGAAGACCACCGAGTGGACGGCGCCGATGCGCGCGCAGGCGAGCATGGCGTAAGCCGCCTCAAGGATCATCGGCATGTAGATGGTGACGCGGTCGCCTTTCTTGACGCCGAGTTTCTTCAGCACGTTGGCGAACTTGCAGACGGCGGTGTGCATCTGCCGGTAGGTGATCGTGTAGGTCTCGCCGGGCTCATCGCCCTCCCAGATCATCGCCGCCTTGTCACCGCGCTTTTCGAGATGGCGGTCTAGGCAGTTGGCGGAGACGTTGAGCACGCCGTCATGATACCATTTGACGTGCAGGTCGCCGGTTTCCCATGAAACATCCTTCACCTGCGTGTAAGGCGTCATCCAGTCGAGCCGCTTGCCCTGCTCGCCCCAGAAGGCGACGGGGTCCGCGATAGAGGCGGCATACATGGCGCGGTATTTCTCCGGCGTAAGATTGGCCTGCGCCGCGAAGGCTTCGGGAACGGGATAGGTTTTCGACGTATCGGTCATGGGGGCCGCCTGAATGTTTTCTGGTGCCTAGTCTACCGGCGCCATGCCTGAGTCCGCAATGCCATGCGGGCGGCGGGTGCCGGGAATGCGGATATCCTCGACGAGGTCCTGGATGTCCTGCGGCGGCGGTTTCGTCGCGAGGGACACGATGACCCCTACGGCAAGCGCCACGATCATGAACACAAAACCAATGCCCTCCGGCGAGACGCCGAGGAACCAGTCCTCCGCGGTGGCGGCTTTGCCGGCGCCGATCTTGAAGTGCCAGATATAGGCGAAGGTGGGGATCAGGCCGGTAAGCATGGAGGCGATGGCGCCCTCGCGGTTCATGCGCTTCCAGAAAATGCCCAGCAGGATGACCGGGAAGAGCGAGGCCGCCGCAAGCCCGAAGGCGAAGGCGACCACCTGCGCGACGAAGGCAAGGTCCGCCGAATAGATGCCCATGAACCCCGCCGCGATGACGGCGCCGGCGGCGGCGACACGGGCGACGCGCAGCTCGGTCTTGTCGCTCATGCCCTTGAAGAAGGTACGGCGGCAGAGGTCGTGGCTGATCGCGGAGGCGATCACCATCAGGAGGCCGGCGGCGGTGGACAGCGCGGCGGCAAGACCGCCCGCGACCACGAGGCCGATGACCCAGTCCGGCAAGTTGGCAATCTCGGGATTCGCAAGCACGGCGATGTCGTTGTTGATGGTGACTTCGTTCTCGAGCCCGTCCGGCGCATCCGGCCCGCGGATCTGCATGACGCCGTCGCCGTTCTTGTCCTCGAAGCCGACGAGCTTGGTGATTTCCCAGTTGGCGAACCACTCGGGCGAGGGCTGGCCGCCCTCAGCGGCGACCACCGCGGCGCGGGCGGCATAGTCCTCGCCCGGGGCGACATAGGTCGTCTCGTTGACCGTGCTGATGACGTTGAGGCGCGAGAAGGCGCCGACCGCCGGGGCGACCGTGTAGAGCAGCGCGATGAAGACCAGCGCCCAGCCGGCCGAGAGGCGCGCATCGGAGGCGCGCGGCACGGTGAAGAAGCGGATGATCACATGCGGCAGGCCGGCCGTGCCGAACATCAGGGCGGCAGTGATGCAGAAAATATCGAAGCTGGATTTGGTGGAGGCGAGGTAGCTCGTGAAGCCGAGATCTGTGACGGTCTGGTCGAGCTTGGCGAGCATCGAGACCTCCTCGCCCTTGATGTCGCCGATGAAGCCGAGCTGCGGCACCGGATTGCCGGTGATCATCAGCGAGATGAAGATTGCCGGCACGGTGTAGGCGAAGATCAGCACGACATATTGCGCAACCTGGGTGTAGGTGACCCCCTTCATGCCGCCGAGCACCGCGTAGACGAAGACGATGCCCATGCCGAACAGGATGCCGGTGTTGAAGTCGACGCCAAGGAAGCGCGAGAAGGCGATGCCAACACCCGACATCTGGCCGGCGATGTAGGTGAACGAGACGAACAGCGCGCAGACGACCGCGACGAGGCGGGCGACGTCGCTGTAATACCGGTCGCCGACAAAATCCGGCACGGTGAACTTGCCGAACTCGCGCAGGAACGGGGCGAGCAGCAGCGCGAGCAACACATAGCCGCCGGTCCAGCCCATCAGGTAGACCGAGCCGCCATAGCCCATACCGGCAATCAGCCCGGCCATCGACAGGAAGGAGGCGGCGCTCATCCAGTCGGCCGCCGTCGCCATGCCATTGACGACCGGGTGGACGCCGTGGCCCGCAACATAGAAATCATTGGTGGACCCGGCGCGGGCCCAGATGGCGATGCCGATATACAGGCCGAAGGTTCCGAAGACCCAGATCAGTGTCCAATCCATGCCTCAGCCCTCGATCCGGTATTTCTTCTCGAGCCGGTTCATCGCCGCGCAATAGCAGAAGATCAGCACGACGAAGACGTAGATCGATCCGTTCTGCGCGAACCAGAAACCGAGCGGCGCGCCGCCGACGCTGAACTGGTCGAGGAACGCGCGGAAGAGGATTCCGGCGCCGAAGGAGACGAGGAACCAGATCGCCAGCAGCGTCAGCGTCAGGCGGATCACCTCGGGCCAATAGCCCTTGCGGTCCGGCGTCTCACTGCCTTCGGTCATTGTCCTGCTCCCTGCCCCGTTTCTTGTTTGCGCCACCCTAGCGGCTTGGCGCGTGAAGGGAAGCCGGGGGCAGCAACTTGCCAAAGCCGCGCAAACGGCTTGAATGCTGACAAAAGAAATGATGCGGGAGGACGGACCTTGTTCAACAATACAGAGTGGCTGAGCCAGGTGCGCGAGCCGGTTATCGACCCCGGCCGGGAGATCATCGATCCGCATCACCACCTGTGGCCGAAGCCGCACCTCTCCTATGACCTCGAGGAGCTGTGGTCCGACACGCAGGACGGGCACAGGGTCACGGCGACCGTGTTCATGGAATGCGGCTCCGCCTACCGTACGCACGGGCCGGAGCACTTGAGGCCGGTGGGCGAGACGGAGTTCGTGACCGCTGCGGCGGAGCGGGCGGCCAGGGCGCCCGAAAAGGCGCAGATCGCCGGCATCGTGGCGCATGCGGACCTGCGGCTGGCCGAACTTGACAGCGTGCTCGACGCGCATGCCGCCGCCGCCAAGGGGCGGTTCCGCGGCATCCGGCATGCCGGAGCGCTCGATGAAAGCGGCGCGCCGCTGAGCATTCCGGGACGGGCGCCGAAAGGCCTGTTTGCGGACGCAGACTTCCGGCGCGGCGTGGCCCGCCTCGGCGCGCGCGGCCTGACCTATGACACCTGGATCTACCATCATCAGCTGGCGGACTATGCGGCGCTGGCCCGCGCGGTGCCCGGCACGATAATGATCCTCGACCATTTCGGCACGCCGCTGGGCGTCGGGCCCTATGCGGGCAAGCGCGCGGAGATTTTCGCGAAGTGGAAGGACGACATTGCGGAGGTCGCCGCCTGCCCGAACGTTTATGCCAAGCTCGGCGGCATGGCGATGCCGGACAATGGCTATGGCTGGAACGGGCGCGACAAACCTCCGGGCTCGGATGAATTCGTGGAGGCGCAGGCGCCCTGGTATCATCACGCCATCAAGGTGTTCGGACCTGAGCGCTGCATATTCGAGAGCAACTTCCCGGTCGACCGGCTCTCGCTGAGCTATCGCACGCTGTGGAACGGCCTGAAAAAGATCGCGAAAGATTATCCCGAGAGCGCACAGGCTGCGCTGTTCAGCGGGACGGCGAGGAAGGTGTACAAGCTGTGACGACCCCGACGATGAAACTCCCGTCCCTTCCCGCGCAGCCTGCGGGTGTGCCGTGGCCCACGACCGAATGGCCGGTGGGCGAGCTTCCGGAGCGCGTGGCGGCGAAGCTTGAGCCGCTGCTGGACCTTGCGTTCAGCGACCCCGCCCCGGAAAGCCTTGGCGAGACTCATGCCTTCCTCGCGGTGCAAGGCGGTCGGATCGTGGCGGAGCGGAACTGGCGCGGCTTCGGGCCGGATAGCACGCATCATTCCTGGTCGCAGGCCAAGAGCATGACGCAGGCGTTGATCGGCATCCTGGTGCGCGAGGGCCCGATCGACATTCACGCCCCCGCCGATGTGCCGGAATGGCAGGGCACGGACGATCCGCGCCGCGCGATCACGCTGGACCAGCTCTTGCGCATGTCCAGCGGGCTGAAATTTGCCGAGGACTATGTAGACGCCGGCGTCTCGGACGTGATCGAGATGCTGTTCGGCTCGGGCAAGGAGGATGTCGGCGGGTTCGCAGCGAAGTTTCCGCTGGTCCATCCGCCCGGCACCGTGTGGAGCTATGCCAGCGGGACGACCAATATCGTCGCGCGCTGCGCCGCCCGGGCGCTCGGCGAAAGCGGCGAGGCGTTCCGGGAGTTCATGTTCCGCGAACTTTTCGGGCCGCTTGGCATGGCCTCGGCGGAGCCGAAGTTCGACAAGGCGGGGACCTTCATCGGCTCGTCCTTCTGCTTCTGCACGACGCGCGATTTCGCCCGCTTCGGCTTGCTTTACCTGCGCGGCGGCGTCTGGGACGGGAAACGCATCCTGCCGGAGGGCTGGGTTGATTACGCACGCACACCGACGCCCGTGCCGCCGACTGAAGTGATGGGATACGGCGCCCATTGGTGGCTCGGCATAGCCGGGCCGGGCAGCTTCTCGTCGAACGGCTATGAAGGTCAGTACACGGTGATGGTGCCGGAGCTGGACCTGATCATCGTGCGCAATGGCAAGTCACCGCTGGAGAAGAAGGACAACGTCATCCGCTGGATGGGCGACGTGGTGGACGCGTTCAGGCCGTAGCCGCCACGCGCCGGCGGCGCGGTATACGGACGATCACCAGCCAGATCAGCATCGCGAAAATGGGGGCAAGGCCGAGCCAGACCGGCAGCGTCGTATCGTGGAACCATTGCGGGAAGACCTGCGGCTGGCCGAAGAAGAGCGAGCCGGAAGCGATGAACATCGAGAAGCACATGCGCCAGAGGTGGCGCGCTGTGCGGGCGACACCGCGGATGGCGCCGCGAAGGATGACGTGAAGCTCGCCGATGGCGGCGAAAGTGCCGGCGGCCATGAAGAGGTAGAAGGCCTGCGGCGGCGAGCCATCGACCGTGCCGGTCTCGCTCTGCGATCCCATCCAGGCAAAGGTCGCCCCCATCGCCACAAGCCCGAGCGCAAAGGCGAGGCCGAAATACTGCGCCGGCCCGGCCTTGACCACGACGCGCTCGCGCGCCGCCAGCCAGCCGGTGACGAGAAGGTAGAGCGCCATGAGTCCCGCCACGAAATTCGGCCGCTGCCCCGTTTCAAGGAAGGGCGCAACACAGGCGCCAATGGCGTAGGTGACGAGCATCGAGAACAGGAACACGGCCCCGGCGGCCCGGTGAACCGGCCGTCCCTTCGGCGAGGCGATGGCGACCGTGCCGGAGACGAGGCCGAGTGCGCCGCCGCCGATATGGGCCCAGAGCAAGGCCGCTGCCCCGAGGTGCATCCAGAGCGGCGCGCCAGGCGGGGCCTCGAGATTGTCGGCATGGGCAAGGCCGGCTGCCAGCGGAAGGGCCAGGAGGGCAATCACCGGCAGGCGGGCGATCCATTTCAGCATGCGAATTGTCCCCGGCGCTGGCCTGTTTGAATTTATTGATATACGATATGCTTCCTTATCGCAATACAATAAATTCCGGCGGCGTCGCGTAGGCCTTCGGGAGCCATGCCGGACCCGCTTGCCAGACCCCGGCCCTTCCCCTATACGCCGCCCTTCAAAGGACGGCGCCAGGCCGTGCCTGTCAGGTTCCGACCTTCCCGAGAGAAGGCACGGTCCAGGGCGAAAGGAAAACACATGTCCAAGCACAATATCGTATTCAACGTCGACGTGCGCGCGCGCGTTGGCACCGGCGGCGCCCGTGAGGCTCGCCGCCATGGCTTCGTGCCCGGCGTTCTCTATGGCGGCGAACTTGCCCCGGTTGCGATCAACCTGAAGAAAGCCGAAGTGCTGAAAGCCGTCGAAACCGGCCAGTTCCTCAACACGACCGCGACGCTCGTCTACAAAGGCGAGAAGCAGCTGGTCATCCCGCAGGGCATCCAGATGCACCCGGTCTCCGATCAGCCCTGGCACGTTGACCTGCGCCGCGTCGAGCCTGACCAGATCATCAAGGTCGAGGTTCCTGTTCACTTCAAAGGCCAGGAGCAGTGCCCCGGCCTCAAGAAGGGCGGCACGCTCAACATCGTGCGCCACTCGGTCGAGCTTAACGTTCCGGCCGCACGTATCCCGGAATACATCGTGGCCGATATCTCGGCGCTCGAAGTCGGCGACAACGTGAAAATCTCGAACGTCTCCCTGCCGGACGACGCCTCGCCCGCCATCACGGACCGCGACTTCACCATCGCGACCATCGCTGGCCGCGGCGGCAAGGCTGAAGAAGAAGCGACCGCTGCACCGGCTGCGGATGCTGTTCCGGCAGCCAAGGCCAAGGCGCCGGCTGGCGGCGCGGCTGCGCCTGCCAAGGGTGCGGCTCCGGCCAAGGGCGCTGCCCCGGCCAAGCCTGCCGGCAAGAAGTAATCCATTCTGGACAATCGGGAGGCCGCCAGTCACAAGCTGGCGGCCTCTTTGATTCCGGGGCTGAACACGGAAGGGCCCGCGCGCCATGCTGATCCTCGCCGGACAGGGAAATCCGGGTACGAAGTATGCGAAGAACCGGCACAATACCGGCTTCCTGCTGCTTGACCGTATACACGCCGCGCACGGCTTCGGGCCGTGGCGGGCGAAGTTCAGCGGCGAGGCGTCCGAAGGTGCGGTGGAGACGCCTGCCGGGCGGCAGAAGGTGCTGCTGCTGAAGCCGCAGACTTATTACAACGAGTCCGGGCTATCGATGTCGAAGGCGGCCGCGTTCTACAAGGTGGGGCCGGAGGCGGTCACGCTGATCTATGATGAGATCGACCTGGCGCCCGGCCGGGTGCGCGTGAAGCGCGGCGGCGGCGCGGCCGGGAACAATGGCGTGCGATCCGCCACGGCGCACCTTGGCCCGGACTTCCGGCGCATCCGGGTCGGCGTGGGGCATCCGGGCGACAAGTCCCTCGTGATGCCTTACGTGCTGTCGGATTTTCCGAAAGCGGATCTGGAATGGTTTGTCCCGCTCGGCGAGGCGATCTGCAAGGCCCTGCCCTACCTGGTCGCCGGCGATGACGAACGCTTCCAGACTGAAGTCATGCGCCTTGCGCCGGCACCCAAGCACGACCCCAAACAGGCGGGCCGTCCGGACACGGACTAATCAGGCTCAGGCCTTGCGGACGATTGCCATGTTGGCGCGCGTCGAGGCGACCACGATCGCATCGCCAACATTCAGCGACCCTTCGCCTTCGGCTGCTTCCGCGCCCCAAACCGTATCGCCGATCTTCACCTGACCATGGCCTGAGGCAAGCTCGCGGGTCACCTCACCGCGCTGGCCGACGAGACCGGCCATGCGCTTGTTGAGGGTCGGGTGTTCCGGCGCGGCCTTGCGCATGCCCGGGAAGACGACGCGGCTGGCGACAATCAGGCCGATCGCCGCGACCGTGAATACCAGCATCTGCATGTGCCAGGACGTCGCCGTTTCAGGCGCGAACGCCGCAAAGGCCGCGGTAAGACCTGCGGCGATGGACGCCATCAGCAGGTCGAACGTTCCCGACACCATCTCGATGCCGAACAGGATGAGCGCCAGCACCAGCCAGTGCCACCAGGTGATCTGAGAGAGCAGTTGTTCCATGAGACTAGCCTTCTTCTGCAGGCGGAGGATCGATCAGGTGCGGGTCGTCGGCACGGCGCCGCCGGGCGGACGCGGCGCGGCGGTGACTGCCTTGGCCGAGTCCGTCAGCCCACGGATGCCTTCGATGGTACCGAGGATGGACGAGAATTCAGCCGGGATGATGACCGTGCGCTGTTGCGGCGATGTGGCCAGCTTCTCGAACGCGGCCACATAGGCCTGGCCGAGGAAGTAGTTGATCGCGTTGACGTCGCCCTTGGCAATGGCTTCCGACACCATCGTCGTGGCTTTCGCTTCGGCTTCGGCTTCACGCTCGCGCGCTTCGGCGTCGCGGAAGGCAGCTTCGCGGCGGCCTTCGGCTTCGAGGATCTGCGCCTGCTTCTGGCCCTCGGCTTTCAGGATGGCGGATTGCTTCTCGCCTTCTGCCGTGAGGATTTCCGCGCGCTTCAGACGCTCGGCCTTCATCTGGCGCGCCATCGCTTCGGTAATGTCGGCCGGCGGCGTCAGGTCCTTGATCTCGATGCGTGTGACTTTCACACCCCAGGGCAGCGTCGCCGCGTCGATGGTGGTCAGCAGGCGCGCGTTGATCTCGTCGCGGTTCGACAGCACCTGGTCGAGGTCCATCGAGCCGACCACGGTCCGGATATTGGTCAGCGAGAGGTTGGTGATCGCGTTGAGCAGGTTGTTGACCTCATAGGCCGCCTGCACCGCATCGATGACCTGGATGAAGACGATGGCGTCGCAGGAGACCATCGCGTTATCGCGCGTGATCACTTCCTGCTGGGGCACATCCAGCACGGTCTCCATCATGTTCATCTTGCGCCCGATGCGGTCAAACACGGGATTGATGACGTGCGGGCCCGGCATCAGGGTCTTGGTGTACCGGCCGAAGCGCTCGACGGTCCAGTTATACCCCTGCGGCACGAACTTCAGCGCGCCGAACAGGCCGATTATGGCGACGACGAAGATCAGCAGGAAAGCTGAGATGATGATGTCCATGGGTGTCCCTCTCCACGTTTGGATTGCAGTTCAGATGGGAAAGGATTTGCCGTTATTCAATAAACTCGAACACAAAATCGGCCTGCCCATTCCCTGAGCAGGCCGACCATGGACTTATTCGGTTAAGGTTCGTTAACGCCCGAACCCGGCCGGGATCAGATCTGGCCGAGCAGGTAGTCCGCCGCCGACACCTTGAACTCGCCGCCCTGCTCCACGTTGAGCTCGGCCACGACACCGTCCTTCACGAGCATCGAGTAGCGCTGCGAGCGTTTGCCCATGCCGAAACCGGACGCGTCGAGTTCCAGGCCGAGGGCCTGGGCGAAGGCGCCGTTGCCGTCGGCCAGCATGCGGATCTTGTCCTCAGCGTGCGAGGACTTGCCCCAGGCGCCCATGACGAACACGTCATTCACCGAGGTGCAGACGATCTCGCTGACACCCTTGGCTTCGAACTCGGCGGCCTTGTCGACATAGCCCGGCAGGTGGCGGGCCGAGCAGGTCGGCGTGTATGCGCCGGGCACAGCGAACAGCGCGACCGTCTTGCCGGCAAATACCTGCGCGGTGGTGACAGGCTTCGGACCATCAGCGGTCATTTCCATGAAGGTGGCTTCGGGCAGCTTGTCGCCGACTTTGATGGTCATGGGGTCACTCCTTGTTTGAGTGGCGGAGATAGGCCGTTGCCGCGCCCGCCGCAAGGGAGGCCTGAAGGGAAGGCCTTCCCGTTTTCACTTGCAATCGCCCGCTGGCTGGCCCAGCCTTGGACCCGCGGAGACGTGGATGCAGTTCGACACAGACCTCACCGGCAAGCTGCTGATTGCCCTGCCCGGCATCGGCGATGAGCGCTTCCACCGCTCGGTCATCCTGCTGTGCGCGCACACGCCCGAATTCGCGATGGGCATCGTGCTGAACAAGCCGATGGACGGCATCGACCTGCACGAACTCATGCAACAACTTAACATCGACATGGAAATCTCGCTGCACGGCGTGCCCGTGCTCGAGGGCGGGCCGGTGGCGACCGAGCGCGGATTTGTTCTGCACACGGATGACGTGATCTGCGAAGGCGCCACGATGGAGGTCGACGGCGACATCTGCATGACCGCAACGCGCGACATTCTCGGCATGGTCGCGTCAGCAGGCGCGCCGCGCCAGTCCGTCTTCGCACTCGGCTATGCCGGATGGGGCGCGGGCCAGCTGGAGAGCGAGCTCGCCGACAATGCCTGGCTTGTGTGCGAGCCGGATTCAGACCTCGTCTTCGGCGCTGCTTTCGAACACAAATGGCGCCACGCGCTCACCCGGCTCGGAGTCGATCCTGCGAAGTTCCAGTCCGGCGCAGGGAATGCCTGAGACGGAGAAAACTCAGGGCGCGGACTAACCCTTCAAAAACTTCAGAGCCGCCTTCGCATCAATGCCCTTCGAGAAGGCAAAGCCCTGCGCATTGTCGAAGCCGAGCGCGCGCAGGCGGGCGGCGTCTTCGCGTTTCTCGACGCCCTCGGCGGTCGTCGACATGTTCAGGCGGCTGGCGAGCAGCGTGATGGTCGAGAGGATCGTATCGGTGCGCGCCTCGCCCAGCTTGGCGGTCAGGCCATGGTCGATCTTCAAGCTGTCGAAGGGCAGGTCCGCGAGCCAGGCGAAGGAAGAATGCCCCGTGCCGAAATCATCGAGCACGAGGCCCGCGCCGACCGCCTTCAGCGCCATCGCCGAAGCCAGCGTCTTCGTCTCATCGCGCAGCGCCGCCTGCTCGGTCAGCTCGATCCGGATCGCGCGCTCCGGCAGTTCATAGCTCGATGTCAGCGCCTCGATCAGCGCCGGGATCGTGCTCTTGGTCAGCTCGCGCGCGGTGAGGTTCACGTGCATGAAGAGGTCATCGCGCCGGGCGTCGCGGCGCAGGTCCGCCAGCGTTTCGGCGGCGCGGATCAGCATGTTGGAGGCCAGCGCCTGGTCTTCCCAGCGGCTCGGCGGCGCGGTCAGGCCCGGCCCGGTCCAGCGGGCCAGCGCCTCGAAGCCGACCACCCGGCCATCGCGCAGTGAAATGATCGGCTGGTAGACCGGCACAAGGTCCGGCCCGGGCTTCAGGTCGACCGGGTCAAACTCCGGAAAGTCCTCGCCGGTCAGCAGCATGCCGCGCGCCTCGGACTCGCTGGTGAACATGCCGACGAGGTGGACGTCCTGCCCGTTTGACAGTCGCAGCGGGCAGCGCACCGGCCCGTCGCCGGGCGCAAACACGCGGCCGAGCCGGCCACGGCTGAGGCCTTCCAGCATCTTTTCAAGCGCGTCGATCGACCAGGAGCCGCCAAGATCAGACAGCGGCGTGCCCGATGGCGCTTCGATCACCAGCCGCCCCGTGGCGGGGTGCCAGCTCCAGCTGCCTTGGGCCTGGGCTTGTGTCGGAGGTGCCATAGTCTGGATACCTAGCGGTCTGAGTCCGGCCTGACGAGCCCGAAAAGGATGTGGTCGCGCCGCTTCCCCGCAATCTCGAGATAGGCCGCTGCGCGTCCCTCTTCAGCAAATCCCGTGCCTTCCAGCACCCGGCGTGACCGCT
>Ga0315907_10000757_pt1 | contig 45261 bp, 39 predicted proteins | sample LakEriMetagenome_3_FD_203525 | JGI IMG/M metagenome (GOLD analysis project Ga0315907, IMG submission 203525) | Freshwater fungal communities from buoy surface, Lake Erie, Ohio, United States - Buoy 12 MA123 | ecosystem: Environmental > Aquatic > Freshwater > Lake > Lake biofilm | place: USA...
GTTCCTGGCCCCGAGGCGCCGGGCGCACTTCACCCGCCAGTCCTACCTCGCCAAAGGCGATGAAACCCCGCGGCAGCGGTTTGCCGCGCAGGCTGCTTTGAATCGCCAGCATCACCGCCAGGTCGGCTGCAGGCTCGCTGATGCGCACGCCGCCCACGGCGTTCACGAACACGTCTTGGTCGGTGCAGGCAATGCCCGCATGGCGGTGCAGCACCGCCAGCATCATGGCCAGGCGGTCGCGGTCCAGGCCCACGCTCAAGCGGCGGGGGCTGGGGCCGCCCGAATCCACCAGGGCTTGAATTTCCACCAGCAAGGGCCGCGTGCCCTCCAGGGTGACCAGCACACAGGAGCCCGCCACCGGTTCGCCGTGGGTGGACAAAAAAATCGCGCTCGGGTTGGCCACGCCCTTGAGGCCCTTCTCGGTCATGGCGAACACACCAATCTCGTTCACCGCACCGAAGCGGTTTTTGATGGCGCGCACCAGGCGGAAGCTGCTGTGGGTGTCGCCTTCAAAGTAGAGCACCGTATCGACAATGTGCTCCAGAACACGCGGTCCGGCCAGCGCGCCTTCTTTGGTCACATGGCCCACGAGGATGATGGTGGTGCCGGTGCTCTTGGCGGTGCGTGTGAGCTGGGCCGCGCACTCACGCACCTGGGCCACCGAGCCAGGGGCTGAGCTGAGTTGGTCGCTGTAAACGGTTTGGATCGAGTCGATCACGCACACCGAGGGCTGCTCGGCATCTATCGTGGCGATGATGCGCTCCAGTTGAATCTCCGCCAGCACCCGCACCTTGGAACCATCCAGCCCCAAGCGGCGTGAACGCAGCGCCACCTGGGAGCCACTTTCTTCGCCCGTGACATAGAGCGACTTCATCGACCGCGACAGGCTGTCCAGCGCCTGCAAGAGCAAAGTACTCTTGCCGATGCCCGGGTCGCCACCAATCAACACCACGCCACCGGCGACGATGCCGCCACCGAGTACGCGGTCGAGTTCTTCAATGCCGGTGGATTGGCGGTCCACATCCGAGGCTTCAATCTCGGAGAGCGTCGCTACGGGCAAGGTTTTCGCCAGCGACTGGTAGCGGTTTTTCACCGGCCCGCCGCTTTCCGCCACGCCTTCGATCAAGGTGTTCCAAGCCCCGCAATGTGGGCATTTGCCCAACCACTTCGGGCTGGTCCCACCGCAATCGGAACAGGTGTAGATGGATTTGTCTTTGGCCATGGGGGGATTGTGCAGGGTCGCCAACGCAGGTCGCACCATGGCGCAAAACCGTGCGTCAGTGCCCTGATGCGGTGTGTAGACCTTCCAGTCCAAACGTATCCCTCAGCAATGTCGCCACCTCGTGGTTCCCCACGGTGCGCTGCGTGGTGGCACCGTGCACCACGTTTTTGAGGACATTGCCCAGCAACACGGTGCGCCCCGCTTCGTGGTGCCGGATGACGAGCAGCTTCTGAACAAACACAGCGTCCGGGTGGGTGGCGTTGAGCCAGTTCATGGGGCTGAAGTCGACCCACTCCACCGGCGTGGCGGAGAAGCTGTACTGGTTGTGCCAATGATCATCCACCTTGGCACGCAACAAAAATTCGCTCTCTTCAGTGCGGCTGAGCATGAATGCATCGTCGTCTTGATCCACTGGCTCGTCCAGCCGCTGCAGGCTCATGGGCGCACGGATGCCGTGGCTGCCAAAACCCAAATCGAAAAGCCAGGGCTCACTGTCCAGCGTGGCGACCACGGCCATGTGGGTGCGGGGCCTGCGAACTGGGTAGAACATGGGTCTGGCTGCGACAAAGTAGTAGGGCACACCCAAGGCGTGCAAGACCATGGCGAAAAGCCCGTTGACTTCATAGCAGTAACCGCCTCGGCGTTGAACCACGAGTTTTTGAACAATGTCATCGGGCACCAGCGAGGGCACTTTGCCTGCCTGAACCTCGGTGTTCTCGAACGGAATAGAAAACAACTGATGGCGCATCACGGCCCGCAGCGAGGCCAGGTCGGCGCGCACCGAGTGTGGGAATTCAATTCTTTGCAGGTAGTCCTGAAGTTGGAAGTTGCTGGCGTGCATGGCGAGTGTCCTATGTAAATGGTGGATGGGTTTCAGGTGCTGAACTGAAGTCCCGCCGGCCAGAGTTTGGGCAGGCGCTTCCAGGGCCGCAGCCTCGAGCCTTTGTCCACGCCAGGTGCTAAGGAGGCTTGCGCACCACCGTGTTCCGCTTGAAACACCGTCAGGCGACCGGGGACCAGTTGCATGGTTTGGCCGGCTCTCAAAAAATGGTCTCTGTCGTCGCCGGTCTGGGTCACCCACAGTGCACCGCTTTTCAGGTGAAGGGTGGTGGGCCGGGTGGGGGTGAGTGTGAGCAACTCACCGGCAGACAGGCACAGTTGACGCGGGTGGGGAGGGTGTGTGCTGAACATGGAGAACCTTTCAGGGGGCGGTGAACGGGTTTCAGTGTCTTCAAACCGCTGTGACGGCGAAAGCCGCAGGGGTGCACAAACGTGGGCGGTACAGATCCCCTTTCACTCATCTGTGCTGGTGACAAGCAGGCACTTCTGTCTCTGTCGCGCCCGACGCTGCTACGCAGACAATCGCAGCATGAACCGCCTCACTGACCCCGGCTTACAAGCGGCCTTGCCGCTGTACCAAACGGTGGCCGCCGAGCTGGAGCGCGCCATGGCGGCGGGCAGCCTGCGTGTGGGTGACCGTCTGCCTTCGGTGCGCCAGCTTTGCGCGCAGCATGGTGTGAGCGTGTCCACCGCCACCTTGGCCTACCGCTGGCTGGAGAACCGCTCGCTGGTGGAGGCGCGGCCCAAGTCGGGGTATTTCGTGGCAGCGTGCAAAACCGCGCTGCCGGAGCCTGAACTTGACACCCGCATGGGCAGCGCCGGGTTTGTGGAATCCAGCGATTTGCGGCGCGAGTTTTTATATGGCGCGGACGATGCACTGGCCCTGCCGCCGCTGTACCCCGCTCCGGCTCGCAGCTTGTTGCCGGAGGCCAAATTGCGGCATTTGATGGCGCGGGCCAATCGCCTGCACCCCGAATACGCGACCCGGCCCAACGCACAAGGCAGCACGGCTTTGCGGCAAGAAGTGGCGCGCCGTGCGGTACATGCCGGCGTGAGCCTGCGACCGGATGACATCCTGCTGACCAATGGCGGCACCAGTGCCGTATTTCTGGCTCTGCGTTCGGTGGCGCAGGCGGGTGACACGGTGGCACTGGAGTCGCCCACCTATTACATGCTGCTGGAGATCATCAAGGGCCTGGGGATGAAGTCGCTGGAAATTCCCACGCATCCTCGTCATGGCATTTCGCTGGAGGCGCTTGACTTCGCCACTCAAACGCCGGGCGCAGTCAAAGCCTGCGTGGTGATTCCCAATTTCCACAACCCCTTGGGCTGTTTGATGCCCAAGGAGAACAAAAAGCGACTCGTCTCACTGGCCGCACAGCGGGGTTTCACTCTGATTGAAACCGACATCTATGGCGACACCTATTTCGGCGAGGAGCGGCCACCGGTATTAAAAAGTTTTGACACCACAGACGATGTCATCCTGTGCAGCGCCTTCACGAAAACCGTGGCCCCCGGCATGCGGGTGGGTTGGATGGCACCAGGTCGTCACATCAAAACTACGGAGTCGCTGCGTTTGCAAACGGCCGCCACGAGCCCCTTGCTGCAGCAAGAAGTGATGGCCGAGTTTTTGTGCGACGGCGGGTACGACCACCACCTGCGGCGTTTGCGTGCCGCGCTCAAAACCCAAGCGCAGCAACTCTCGGACGCGGTGACACGTTACTTCCCTGCTGGCTGCAAACTCAGCCGCCCCCAGGGCGGATTGATGTTGTGGATAGAGCTGCCTGCCAGCGTTGATTCACGACGCTTGTACGACCAGGCCCGACGCGAGCACATCGGTATGGCCCCGGGGGCGAGTTTCAGTTGCAGCCAGCGCTACAACCATTTCATTCGTTTGCACCACGGCCAGCCGTGGTCGGTTCAACTGGAAGCCAATATCAAACGCTTGGGGCAGCTGGTGCTGGAGCAAATCGAGAAGTAACGCTCACCAATCCGCTTTCCTGAGTCTGCGCTCCACCCCGCCTTGGTCGGTGAACACGGTGGACGGCGCTTCCAGGAAGATGAAACGGTCGGGTGCCCAGCCCACCTTGTCACCGTCAAAAGCGCGTTCATAAAGTGGATAGAGGGTGGATGTGGTTTTGCCTTGTTTGAGCGCGGCCACAAACTCATTCAATTCGTACACCTCTTCGCCTTTGCTCTCCAGGTAGTCGGCAAAGTCCCCAGCGATGTTGCCTGCGCTGCTGTGTGCAAACCAGGTGATGTAGCGGCGAAAGTATTTGGGGTGGATGAACTTTTTGGTGCCTTCGTCTTGCAGAGCCGAGCCGCTTTTGCGAAACACCAGGTTTTCAAAGGGTTCGAACTTGGCCCTGTACATCTTGCGGCTGCCCTTGCCCCGGCCTTTGCGCCAGGCTTTGAGCGTGGCCTCGATTTCATCGGCCAACATGCTGTCGTACAGCGCCACCACGCACCAGCCTTGCTCCAACAACCACAGGTTGAGGTTGACTGGGTTGGGTCCAGCGCCTACCCAGATGTCGCCCACAAAACGGCCATATTTGTCCACCACATCACCCGGGCCTTGGGCAGCACCCAGGTTGGAGTCAAAGGTGCAGGGCACCAAACCACGCTCATCGGCCATGCTGCGCAAAAACAGGCGCAGCGCGTTGGTGCCCGTTTCGGCTTGGCGCTGCCGGTACTTCAGGAACAAACCTGTTCCAGCCAAAGATTTGCCTTTGATGGGGCCGGGTGCAATGTGCAACTCTGGTGCATCCACACGCTGCAAGCGCACCGTGATTTGGCCCTTGGCGTTGATCAGTTTGTTTTGTTTGAAGCTGCCATCGGGTTTCTTCTCGCCCCGCTGGTAGGCATGGTCAAAAGCGCGGGTGGGCACGTGCACGTCGGAGGTCGGCATTTTCACTTTGAAGCTGTCTTGACCCACGCTGAGCAGGAGTTTGGTGGTGTCGGCGTCGCTTTCCCCGTCAGGCCAGAACTGGGCCACCTGGATGTGACCGTTGATTTGCAGGTTGATGACCTTGTTCATGGGGGCCTCCTGATTCGGGTTGATTTTGTTTAGGGACCCTCTGCATCAATCGGTTGCCGATGGCGGGCCTCGGATTGGAGTGAGATGCAAGGCGCAACACCACAGCCATAGCCCCGCTATGGCGAGGATTTGCAACGCCGCAGATCGCTTCAATCCGGGGATGCGACGTCGGTAAGCGATTGATGCAGAGGGTCCTTAGCGCACCGGACAGGTTCTACGCGGCGTCTGTGACCGTCCTGTGACCACGGCAGTGTGGCGCTTGGATTCGCCCAGGGCCATCCCATGAATGAAACACCACACTAAATGGCACGCCCCATGAATCGCCACGAAGAATGCAGTGTCAAGGGGGCCTCCGTGCCCTCATAGGCGGGGCAATCCACAAAGCCCAGCGCCTTGTAGAGGCGATGGGCTGAATGCATGAACGGTGCGGAATCCAGGCGTACCTGGGTGTAGCCCAAACCCTGGGCGTCTGACAACAAGCGCCCCAACAGCATGGCACCCAGTTGTTGTCCCCGATGGGCGGGGCGCACATACAGGCGCTTGATCTCGGCCGTGCTGTCGGACAGCCGGCGCAAGCCACCCATGCCAGCGAGTTCACCGTTCACCTCGATCAAATAGAACGCCCCATGGGGCGAAAAATCACAGTACACCTTGTTGACCGCGCTGTCGATATCGTTAGCCACCGACAGACCGCGTGGGGCTGACCCGGGCAGGCCGAGCAACGGCTCCAACCCCGCATATACCCAGCCCAGGTACTCCTCATGGAGCAGCACGACCGCGCTGCGCTGATGCAGCCCATCGATGGCGATGAGAGAGATGGACAACGGATGCATGTCTGCGCTCAAAGGGAACAACGCCTTGTTCAGCGGCCAGATTCTCGCTGACCAGGATGCTGGGGCAAGGGCCACAGGCCGTGTGGACGCCAAAGCATGATGCCTATCATGGCCAGCGCGATCAGCAGCGGACGCAAAATGCCTGCGTCAAGTCGACCGTCGGTCATGGTTTGCAGAGGGCCGGTCACATAACGCAAGATTTCGGGCAAACCCGTGAGCATTATGGCCCCCAGGATCACGCCCGGCAGGTGGCCCATGCCGCCCAATACGACCATGGCCACGATCACCACCGACTCTTGCAAGCTGAAGGCCTCAGGCGAGACGAAACCCTGGAAGGCAGCAAACAGTGCCCCGGACACGCCCCCAAAGCTGGCACCTATCGCAAAAGCCAGCAGCTTCAATCGACTGGTGTGAATGCCCATGGCCTGGGCGGCGACTTCGTCGTCCCGAATGGCCATCCAGGCGCGCCCCACGGATGAATGCTGCAAGCGATGGCAGACCAGCACCATCATCGCCGTCAACAACAAAAACAGCCAGTAGTACAAACTGACCGACGCGATTTCATGTCCCGCCAGCATGAGGGTGTAGCCCATGTCGACGCCGAACAGACGGATGGAATCAATCTGCGCCACTCCTTTCGCACCGTTGGTGATATTGACTGGATGCCCGAGGTTGTTGATCAGTATCCGCACAATTTCACCGAAACCCAAAGTCACCATGGCGAGGTAGTCGCCGCGCAGCTTCAACGTTGGAGCGCCGAGCAAGATCCCGAGAAAGGCCGCCAGCGCGGCTGCCAGCGGAAGGATGACCCACCAGGCGATGGATGGACCGTGGGCACTGATCGCAGCGATCCAGGTGAACTGCTCCGCCAGGTGAGGTGAACTCAGCAGCGCAAACAGGTAGGCACCGACCGCATAAAAGGCAACGAAACCCAGATCCAGCAGTCCCGCATAGCCAATGATCACATTCATGCCCAGTGCCAGCATGACGTACAACAAACAAGTGTCTGCAATACGCACCCAGTGCGTACCCAAAGCCTGCAAAGGAACAGGCAGCAGGATCAAGGCGGCTGCCAAGGCTGCATGGATCCAAAAGCGACGGGCTTTCGGCATGGCATGTGTCTGGAACAACAACGGGTATGGAGACGAGAACATGCCAGATCGTTAGCCCGCATATTTCACCAGGGACGCGCCCGAGTGGGCTGTGATGCGGTGCGCTGGCAAGGCGTGACGACGCTGCGGGCTTGTGCCCGCGAGGAGGAGCAACGCGGCCAGCGTGCCGCAGCACGGCTCAATCGGGTGTGTAGCGCTCGGTATAAATTGGATTTGGCACTCGAGGCCAACAAAATGAGCATTCATGCGGTGTTTCGGGGCATAGAAGAGCGACCTGGTGAGATATGCGGGTTAGGCGACAAAGGGATGACGGGACTCACAAGGTTAGACTGATTCCCATGAACTGCATGCATTCAATCATTCCGGTCAGTGCGGAACAAAACGCCGTAATGGATATGCGCTGTTGATGGGCAAGCTCGGTGGATTGATGGCTTTTGTGAAAGCCGCGGAACTGGGCAGCTTGGTGCAAGCGGGTCGGGCGCTCGAAATGTCGGCCTCTGCAGTGGGAAAGGCCGTGACTCGTCTGGAGGAAGAACTGGGCGTTCGTTTGCTGGAGCGAACCACCCGGCGTGTCCAGTTGACTGACGAAGGGCGGCACTTTCACGAGCGATGCCAACGCATCCTTGAAGACCTCGATGACGCACAAACCATGCTCTCTCGGAGTCAAGAAGTGCCGCGCGGGCGTTTGCGGGTCAGTGCGCCCATCGTGAGTCACCACTTCTTGGTGCCACTGATCCCGGGGTTTCTGGACCGTTACCCCGACATAGAACTCGACATGAGTTTCAACGACCGCAGCCTCGACTTGATTGAGCATGGCATCCATGTGGCGATCCGCAGCGGTGACTTGCCAGACTCCAATTTGATCTCGCGGCCCTTGCAGTCGTTTCGGTTGTTGTTGTGTGCGTCGCCCACTTACCTGAACACGCACGGCATTCCCCGAACGCCGAGTGAATTGACCGGTCATGTAGCGATTCGGTTTCGCCACCCCAACTCAGGAAAGTTGCTGGAATGGCCACTGAACGCCACAGACACGCAGGACCTCAGTGGTCTTCGCACGGTGCTGGCATGCAACAACATAGAAGCTGTTTTGGGAGCCACCTTGCGTCATGTCGGCATTGCTTGCATGCCGGACTTTCTGGTGCGCACGGCACTTGCTCAAACGCAACTGGTCAGCGTGCTTGATGAGTACGTCAATGGAGACGGTCGCTACAGTTTGCTGTGGCCGGCTGGTCGGCATCAGTCGCCCAAAGTGCGTGCTTTTATCGACTACCTGGGTCAGCAGCTGGTCGATGGATGATCACCAGTGCACCAATCAACTCCACCCCACCAGAGTTCGCACAGACGCCTGTGTTAAAAACCCCTTGACTGCGTGCGCGCACACCTTCTTATTGCCCACACCCCATGGAACTCTCCACCTGGCTCACTTTTCTAATTGCTGCCTGGGCCATCAGCTTGTCGCCCGGGGCGGGGGCTGTCGCTGCCATGAGCGCGGGGCTCAACCATGGATTCAAACGCGGTTATTTCATGACCTTGGGTCTGGTGCTGGGCATCTGGACGCAGATCGTTGTCGTGGGGCTGGGCCTGGGGGCCTTGATTGCTGCGTCGAGTTTTGGTTTTGCTGCTGTGAAGTGGTTGGGCGTGGCCTACCTGGTGTGGCTGGGCATCAAACAATGGCGCGCGCCGGCCGAGCCCATGGTGGCGCTGGACAACACCGACACACCGCTTGTGGCCCGGCATTCCTTGGTGCTGCGGGGCTGGATGATCAATGCGGTCAACCCCAAAGGCACGGTGTTCTTGTTGGCGGTGGTGCCGCAGTTTCTGGACCTGGGCCGTTCTTTGGCCCCTCAGTATCTGGTGATTGCCGCGACCTTGGGTTTCACCGATTTGGTGGTGATGGCGGGTTACACCTTGCTGGCCGCCAAACTGTTGCGTTTGCTTAAATCACCCAGCCACATCCGGTTGATGAACCGTGCCTTTGGCGGATTGTTTGTGGCTGCGGGGTTGCTATTAGCAAGCTTCAAGCGGCACTGAGGTCGCGTAGCCGATCAAGCCGCGTCTTTGACTGCGAAACTCTCAGCTTGTGCCATTGGCCAATACACACTGAACACTTGATGCGGCAGTTCACCCTGCAAGAGTGAGCCGGGCTTTACAAATGGCAGCAAATTGGCCAGCAACTTCACGCTGTTCTCACCCGTTCGGCGCACGATGTGAGACGCGCTGATGTCCTGTGGATGCTGCAAACCGGCCGCCTGAACCAACTCCCTCAGCGCCATCAGTGTTTGCTGATGGAACTGATAGACACGATCGGCTTTGCTTGGCACCACCAGCGCTTTTTGACGTTCTGGGTCTTGGGTAGTGACGCCGGTGGGACAGTGGCCGGTGTGGCAAGCCTGGGCTTGAATGCAACCCAATGCAAACATGAAGCCACGCCCCGAATTGCACCAGTCCGCCCCCAGCGCCATCATGCGGGCGATGTCGAAGGCGCTGATGACTTTGCCCGCGCAGCCGAGTTTGATTTTTGAGCGCAGGTTCAAACCCACCAGCGTGTTGTGAATCAGCAGCAGCCCTTCTTGCAGCGGCGCGCCGACATGGTCCGTGAACTCCAGGGGCGCAGCGCCCGTGCCGCCTTCGGCGCCATCGACCACGATGAAATCGGGTGTGATGCCGGTGGCCAGCATGGCCTTGGCCATGGCGAACCATTCCCAGGGGTGTCCGATGCACAGCTTGAAGCCCGTGGGTTTGCCGCCCGACAGGTCGCGCAGCTTGCCAATGAACTGCATCATTTCGATGGGGGTGCAAAATGCGCTGTGGCTGGCGGGAGACACACAGTCTTGCCAGGCGGGCACACCGCGCGCCTCTGCAATTTCGGGTGTCACCTTGGGTCCGGGCAAGACACCCCCGTGGCCGGGCTTGGCCCCTTGGCTGAGTTTGAGCTCGATCATCTTCACCTGCGGGTCGCGCGCATTGGCGGTGAATTTTTCTTCGTCAAAACCCCCATCGTCGCGGCGGCAGCCGAAGTAACCCGAACCGATTTCCCAGATCAAATCACCGCCGTTGGCACGGTGGTGGCGGCTGATGGAGCCCTCACCTGTATCGTGCGCAAACCTGCCCCGTTTGGCCCCCATGTTCAGCGCCAAAATGGCATTGGCACTGAGTGCGCCAAAACTCATGGCGGAAATGTTGAAGATGCTGGCGCTGTAGGGCTGAAGGCGATCCTCGCCAATCACCACACGAAAGTCGTGGCTGGTGATGTGGGTGGGCGCCACCGAGTGGTTGATCCACTCATACCCCACCGCGCCCACGTCTTTCTGTGTCCCGAAGGGCCGTTTGTCGGGTTCACCTTTGGCCCGCTGGTAAACCAAGGAGCGCTGCTGGCGAGAAAAAGGCGCGGCTTCGTTGTCGCCCTCAATGAAGTACTGGCGCATCTCGGGCCGGATGAACTCCAGCAAAAAACGCATGTGGCCAATCACCGGGTAGTTGCGCAGCACCGCATGGCGGGTTTGCCGGGTATCGCGAAAACCCAGTCCCACCAAAAACAAAAACGTCAGCGCCCAAACGCCGCCTTGGTCGAATGCAACCCAGGTGAAAGCACACAACAAAAAACCGACCGCGCACAAAAACCAGGTGCTGTAACGCACCGGCACATGCTGATCCAAACGGTTGAGCCAGTTGAACATGGGAGCCTTTGTGATCGCCTCAATACAAAGCCGGGATGGTAGCGGGCGTCGGACAGCGTTCTGTTCGTAGTTTCCTGGAAGGGCACGCCCCGCCACAAGGGCGCCGCATCTCAAAAACAGGGGCAATCTTGATTTTTTACCGTTATCTTTGGCCATATGTCGGGCCAGAGCAGCCGTCGCTATACTTCGACCTCAGCGCTGATTTGTTCCGGCTTGCGGGCGCTATAAAAATGCAGCTAAAGAGACGCGGTAGAACACCCGGCTCCTTGCAGCAATCTTTGCAAGACAAGCCGGGCTTTTTTTTGGGGAAACCGTTTGTCTACCGCTGCTTCCTTGGGCCATGTGACGCCACAAACCTGGCAATTTGACGCGCCGCTGCCACTGCAAAGCGGCGCGCAATTGGCCCCCTATTCCCTGGTCTATGAAACCTACGGCCAACTCAATGCAGACAAGAGCAACGCGGTGCTGGTCTGCCACGCCTTGAACGCCAGCCACCACATCGCCGGCACCTATGAAGGCCAGGCCAAAAGCGAAGGCTGGTGGGACAACCTGGTGGGGCCGGGCAAGCCGCTTGACACCAACCGCTTCTTCGTCATTGGTGTGAACAACCCGGGGTCGTGTTTTGGCTCCACCGGGCCCATGCATGTGAACCCCGCCACGGGCCGTATTTACGGCGCGGACTTCCCCGTGGTCACGGTGGAAGACTGGGTGGATGCGCAAGCACGCCTGCTGGATGCGCTGGGCATTGACCAACTTGCGGCGGTGCTCGGCGGCAGTTTGGGAGGCATGCAAGCCCTGGGCTGGTCGCTGCGTTACCCGAAGCGGCTGCGCCACTGCGTGGCCGTGGCCACCGCACCGAATTTGTCGGCGCAAAACATTGCCTTCAACGAGGTGGCGCGCCGCGCCATCATCACCGATCCTGAATTTCACGGCGGGCACTACCAGGCCGTGGGTGCGATTCCTCGTCGCGGCTTGCGTGTAGCACGCATGATCGGCCACATCACTTACCTCAGCGACGACGCGATGGAAGCCAAATTTGGTCGCACCTTGCGCAACGGGCAACCGGGTTACACCACGCAAGACATCGAGTTTGAAATCGAAAGTTACCTGCGCCACCAGGGCGACAAGTTCAGCGACTACTTCGATGCCAACACCTATTTGCTCATCACGCGGGCGCTGGATTATTTTGATCCGGCGCGTGCATTCGCAGGCAACCTGAGTGCCGCCTTTGCGGCAGCGCTTTGCAGATTCCAATTGGTCAGCTTCACCACCGACTGGCGCTTCTCACCCGCCCGCTCACGTGAAATCGTCAAAGCCTTGCTCGACAACGGGCGCGACGTGAGTTACGCCGAGATCGACGCCCCCCACGGCCACGATGCTTTCCTGCTGGACGATGCGCGTTACCACGGGGTGCTGCGCGCGTGTTTTGACAACATCGCCAAGGAGTTCGCATGAGCACCCTTGTGTTTGCAACGCCGAGTCCGGCTGCCGCGCCGGGCCGCCCTCAGCAAGGCCCGACCCTCTCGGAGGGTCGATCGACCTACCCGGCGATCGGGGTGCAGCCATGAACCCGACCATGCAACTGATCGCCGACTTGGTGCCGACGAAGTCCCGCGTGCTCGACCTGGGCTGCGGCCAGGGCGAACTGCTGGCCCAACTGACCCAACAGCGGCAGTGCAGCGGCTACGGCATTGAACTGGACGATGCCAATGTGCTGGCCTGCACCAAGCGCGGCGTGAATGTGATTCAGCTCAATCTGGAAGACGGGCTCAACATCTTCGACGACCAGAGTTTTGACGTGGTGCTGCAGCTGGACACCATGCAGCACCTGCGCAACACCGAACGCATGCTGCGCGAGACCGCGCGTGTGGGCCGCATCGGCATCGTCAGTTTCCCCAACTTTGCCCACTGGCCCAACCGCCTGAGCGTGGCCCGCGGCCGCATGCCGGTGACCAAGGTGCTGCCCTACCAGTGGTTCGACACCCCCAACATCCGCGTCAGCACCTTCGCCGACTTTGACGTGCTGGCCCGCCAATGCGGCCTGCGCATCCTGGACGCCTTTGGCATTCAGGACGGCCAAGCGGTACGCCTGTGGCCCAACTTGCGGGCCAGTGTGGCAGTGTTCAAGTTTGAGCGTGATGTCGTTTGAGATAGTCCGTTGAAGCGTCTAGCACTTTGCTGCGTTGGGGCTGGCAATTTGTTCGGTATTGCGGCAAATTTGAACGATCTACAGCCTGGGTATTGAGCGAGGGCATTTGGACAATAGGGTGGGTGTCCATGTCCCTTGCATTCCATGTCTTCAATTTCTATTCAGGCACCAGCGGCAGTTGTGATGGTGCGACCCCACCGATTTCATTCCAACCCTGAAACCGCTGCTGACAATGCCTTTCAGCGCTACCAACGCCCCGATTCAGCAGAGGATTTAGCTCTCAGAGCGCGCGATGAGGTAACCCAGGCTGCAGCTACGCTGGAGGCAGCCGGTGTCAAGGTTCATCTTTTCGATGACTATGGCGAAAAATTGACGCCCGACTCGGTTTTTCCCAACAATTGGTTTTCAACCCATGCGGGAGGCCATGTGGCGATGTATCCGATGTACGCGCCCAATCGCCGCAGGGAACGGCGTAACGATGTGATCGAGATGCTTAAAACCCAGTACCGGGTTCAGGACGTGATTGACTACTCCGGACTTGAACCTGATGGATTGTTCCTTGAGGGGACAGGGGCGATGGTGTTGGACCACCTGTCCCGCGTTGCCTACACCGCACGCTCCAACCGGGCCAATCCCATTGCTTTGGAGCGGTTTTGTGCTAATTTCAACTACGAACCGATGGCCTTTGACACCAGCGACAGCATGGGGCGGGCCGTCTATCACACCAACGTCATGATGTGCATTGCAACGGAGTTTGCATTGGTGGCCAGCCAGGTCATCAGCAATGACTTGCGTCGCGATGAGGTTTGCCGGCGGTTGCGTGAGTCGGGTCGCGATGTACTTGAGCTCGATGAAGGACAGGCCGGAGAGTTTGCGGGAAATGCACTCGAACTTTCCACACCACAGGGCCGGGTGCTGGCGTTGTCAACGCGGGCACAACGCTGCCTCACTGGAGCGCAACGCCGTCGAATTGAGGCGTCCGCGCGGTTGCTGCCACTGAATGTTCCGACCATTGAGTTGGCTGGCGGTTCAGTGCGCTGTATGTTGGCAGGTATCCATCTTTTACCTCGCTAGCGGTCTGACACGCCCAACATCCGCGTCAGCACTTTCGCCGACTTTGACGTGCTGGCCCGCCAATGCGGCCTGCGCATCCTGGACGCTTTTGGTGTCCAGGACGGACAGGCGGTGCGGCTGTTGCCTAACTTGCGGGCGAGCGTGGCGGTGTTCAAGTTTGAACGGGTTTGACGCCAAGCCCGCTCATCCTCTGAAGATCCGAAGATCACCAAGCCGCCTTTCGCAGCCGCCCGGTCGCCATGGCGCAGCCGCTCCATTGATGTTTGGCTTCAGTTTTGTCTAGGACAGCCGATAAGGTGAGCACCTGGGAAGTTTCGTTGGGCCTGAAGCCCAGCGGAAACTGACAGGCTTGAGGTTGTCGTAGTCCAGGCAGCGCCAGCAAATTGCAAGGTCTCAACCAAGGACATCATATGAACATCTCTGCCCACCTTCGTATCGGTCCGCGCCTGGGTTTTGCCTTCGGTGCAGTGCTATTGGCGGCCGCAGCCGTTGTGCTTTATGGCATCTCGCGCTTGAGCCACCTGACGGAATCGCTCACGTTGATTGGGGAGGACCGCATTCCCAAGGTTCAAAAACTGGTGGAGATCACCGACAACATCGACTTGATTGCCCGAGAACTGCGCAATACGCTGATTTTCGACGACCCAGCCAAGGTGGCAGAGGCTATTGATGCGGCCGCCAAGGCGCGGGCTGAGGTTGGCAAGGCGATTGATGTGATCACGCCAACGATCACCACTGAAGAAGGCAAGAAGCGGTTTGCGGCCATGCTGGGCGCACGAGAGGTGTATGTACCGCTGCAGACACAGTTCATTGATCTTGTGCGTGCCGACAAAAAGGATGAAGCCAAAACACTGCTGGCAGACCGGCTGCGGCCGGCCCAGCTGGACTATTTCAAGGCAGTCAAAGAGCTGAAGGATCTCCAGATTGAATTGGTGCAGCTGGCAGTTCAAAAAGGCCAGCAGGACTATGTCGTGGACAGGACGGTGATGTTCTGCCTGTTGGTGCTGATGGTGGCTTTGTCGGCCGCCTGCGGCTGGCTGATCTCACGGTCCATTGCATTTCCGCTGCAGCGTGCCGTGGACAGCACCAAGCGCATTGCGCAAGGCGATCTGCGAGAAGTGCTTCAAGTTGATGGCAAAGACGAAACCGCTGACCTGCTGCGCGCCGTGGGACTCATGCAAGACTCTCTGCGTACGGTGGTGGGGCAGGTACGTGCCGGGGTGGATTCTGTGACCACGGCCAGCGCGCAGATTGCCGCGGGCAATATGGACTTGTCACAGCGCACCGAGGAGCAGGCCAGCAGTTTGCAGCAGACTGCCGCGTCAATGGAAGAACTGACCAGCACCGTGACGCAAAGTGCCGACAGCGCCAGTCAGGCCAACCAGTTGGCACAGTCGGCCAGCACGGCCGCCAGCAAAGGTGGCGAAGTGGTTCGCGCGGTGGTGTCCACCATGGAGCAGATCAGCGCCAGCTCCAAGCGCATCGGCGACATCATCGGCACCATCGACGGCATTGCCTTCCAGACCAACATCTTGGCACTCAACGCTGCTGTGGAGGCCGCGCGCGCCGGGGAGCAGGGCCGGGGTTTTGCGGTGGTGGCCACCGAAGTGCGCACCTTGGCGCAGCGCAGTGCGCAGGCCGCCAAAGAGATCAAGGCGTTGATCGCGGCCAGCGCTGAGAAAGTGGATGTCGGGGGCCGCCAAGTCAGCGAGGCCGGCGCTGCGATGGACGACATCGTCAACCAAGTTCGCCGTGTGACCGATTTGGTCGCTGAAATCAGCAACGCTGCGGTCGAGCAAAGCTCGGGCATTGGCCAAATCAACCAAGCCGTCGCGCAGATGGACCAAGTGACGCAGCAAAACTCCGCCCTGGTGGAAGAAAGTGCCGCCGCTGCTCAGAGTCTGAACGAGCAAGCCAAACGCCTCTCGCAGGCAGTGGCGGTGTTCAAGCTGGAGCAGGATGCTTGAAGAAGCGTTCGGATGCTATTCAGGCCAGGACAAGTCGAGCACTTGAACCGCCAGGCGGTAGCGGTCTGCAAAGGGAATGCGCTCCTGGAGCGCTTGCTCTAGTTGTTTGGCGGTGCATACCCTTTTTCGTGGCTTCAATCCGTTGGGATCAAGGTCAAGTCTTGCCGCCGTCCCGAACCACAACACCAGGTAGAGCCCGAAACCTTGTGCATCCGGGTCGATGGTGTAGAGGTGCTGCAACTGGTCGCGCCATGCCGTCCACAAATCCTTGTGATAGTCCTCTTTGACTTCGATGGGCAGCGCAATGCGTTGCCCATCGCGCATGAACTCGGCGCACATATCAACGCGCTTGTCTTGCGCGGCACTGCATTCACGCCCTACAAAAATTTTCAGTGGTCGAAGGCGTTCGCGCAGCTTGTCTAGCAGCAGATCCCGACAGTCGTTTTCTATTTTTTGTTTTTGCTCTGAGGTTTGCCAAAAAAGTTTCAGCGCAAAGGTGTCACGCCCCCGCCACTGGTCTTGCATGTCTGCGAGGTGATCCATCACCAACGCCCGCAAATCAGCTGGGTTGGCGGGTACCTGATTGGCCAAAGTACATGCCACGGTTTTCGCATTGGGCACCTGATAGTTGGCTTCTCTCGCAGTGACCGCGTGGCTCCGCAGACTGAATTGAATGGCTTCAGACCAGGCGCTGAGGCTCGGTGTTTGGGCCAAGCGCTGCAACACGGCTTTGGCCTCTTGGCTGGGGTTGGAAGAGAGCACCGCCAATAAGCCGCGTACCGTGTCGCCCCGGTGCTCTGCGTTGATGACCCAACCTCCACCAAGGGCGCGGTCGGCGGGAGTGATCGGTGCCAAAACCGCTACCAGGTGTTCCAGCGCGCTGGGAGCAAGTTGCAGTACCGCGTGTTTGAACACACCTTGTTCGTGTAGGGCCTCTCCCAAGGCTACGGCTCGGCGTTCGTTGTCCCCTACCAAGGCAGACAGTTCGATTGCTGCATCGGCGCGATGAGGCAAGTCGGCCACCAGCCAGGCAATGCGCTGCAAAGCGTCCATGCCAGCTTGGCGCAATTTTTTCTGAATCAGTTGGGCCGCAACGTCTCGATCCAGCGCGGGTAAGGCTGACAGCAGGGAGCGGTTCAACATGCCGCGCATCCCCGGGTTGGCGCGCAGAGGAACTGCCTGTAACAAATCCGGCAAGGCCAAACGAGCGAGCTGAACATGGCGGGTTTCACCGCCCAAGGACCACAGCCCGGTGACATAAGGCGAACTCTCGCCCTTGGGCTGCGTTTTGAACTGCCTCAACGCATAGTTCACCAGCACGGGGGCCACCCACTCGGCGCGATGCTCAGCTAGGCGGTGGTACCAGGCTGGCATGTCTCCAGTGCCGTCGGTGAGGTAGTAGGCCACCAAACGCTGTGCCAAATCTTGCGGCCAATTCAAAGGCGCGTTGTTGTCTTGCTCGTGAACCAGCTTGGCAGCCAGCAATGCGGCGGGGCGAATGTAGTGTTGCCTGCCCTTGGCGGCTAAAGCCAGGGCCTCTTCCACTGTGGGCAAGTCAGGTCGCTGCAGCACCAAAGGAATGGCCTCAATGGCTGCTTGTGCAGCGGTGCTGTCAGCGACTAGGTAGTGGCCAACGCGCTCCAAAGGCGTTTCGCCTTTGATGTTGCTGAAGCCCCCTGAGTAAGACCGAGCCAGATCGTGCAGCAGACCGGGCGGGGCGGTGCCCGACAGCAGGGAAGGAAGATGGGCTGCGAGGGCTTGCTTTCGCTTCTCTTCTTCTGCGGCCTTTTGGATTTGGTAGCGTTTCTCGTGGCTGTTTTGGTCGGCTTTGTAATGATCCAGTGGCATAGACCATGCGCTCTCAAGCCATTGAGGGGCATCTGGCCATCTCAATGCCGACCCCACCACCCACTCTTCAATTTGTTCCAATGAAGGGTTATCGAGGTCGTCTATCGGTTCTAAGGCGGCATGTGCCGCTTGGATAAAACAAAAGCGTGCCAATTCCGGGTCGCTCGCGATGCGTGCTTGATCCAAGAGCCAAAACAACCAGTCGCGTGGGAGGTGAGCCCCATGCAGTCGCTGTTGCGCCTGCCAAAAATTCCAGCGCCCATGTTTGTCTGCAACGGCTCGGGCCAGACCGATGGCCACCACGGCTTTCATGCGATCGGGGCGCGCAGACAGCCACTGGCGAACAATGTCGCGTTCGTCCGGTGTCAAACTCGAAGAGCCATATTCGTCGAGCCCAATGCCCAGCCAGTCATAAAGCCTCGCGTCAGAGACCTTATCTCCGGCTGTGTTCAAGCTGTGTGCAAGCAGCTTGCTGGCGATGGCGCTGACCTCGTGCGCAAACAAGCCCGTGGCGTTTGATGCAGGTTTTGTTTGGAGCCACCCGTCGCACAGCGCAGCGAATTCTTGGGGCTGGGTTTGCGTCCAAAGCCAGTGATGCCAAAAAGTTGAATACCGACCATAAGTGAATTTCTGCTTAGGTTCATGCCAAAACGCAAACACCTCACTGGGTTTAAGGTGCGCCGGATACAAGTCGCGCAGCAGCACCCCACACAGCTCATCATCGTTGTCTTGTAGCTTGCCTGATTGGATGGCTTGCAACCACTGTATGGCGACGTTCGCTGAAAAGCCGACGCTGTTCTTCCACGCCAGGTAAGCCTCCACACGCAGATGGCTGGCCAACTTGGCGTCCTCAATCCATGCTTGCAGCGCCGATCCCAGCGACGGCATGGCCTGCCCATGCTGAAGGGCGGTGAACACACACACCTCGATGAAAGTCAGATACTCGCGGTCGCGGCGTGGGTTGCGCAACCGCTGTTCATACTCAGAGGCCATGTCGGCGCGCGCCAGCGGGCCAAAAGGGTGGCTTACCCAAATGCCCTGCAGGAAACCTGAATCTTTCTCGGCCAGCTTTTCCAGCGCCTTCAAGACGCCGATGCGCTCATCCAACCCCAGTACCGCCACGTCACCATTGAGCACAAAACCCAGTGGGTCGAGGCTCACCAAGTGATCCCGTTCTTGTGGCAAATGCACAGCCAACCACGCCCACAGGCCACGCAGGGGATTAACCGGCATGCCGTCTTGGCCTTGCATCAGCGCCAGCACGCGCTTCAAAGGCAAGCCTTGTTGCGTGCACTGCGCCAGCGCACGTCCGCCGAGGTACTCGGCGATGCTGCGGTGCCGTGGCTCAGCCACGCGGTTTGTCATGGTGAATACTTTGCTGCCCAGCGCCGCGTCAAGGTCATGCCAGGGTAAGGTCAAATCGAAGGGCGAGAAGGTGTCTGCTGACGCCGCTTTGGGTACGGTGGCTACACCGCGCCGTCCGCTCAAAAGAAGAATGGCGCACAACAAACCCGCGTCGTTTAGCAGCGCGCGGGTCTGATTTGCCTTTGGAGGTTTGGCTTCCAGGTGTTCGTCGTTTTCTTCCCTGGCGAGTTGCTCGCAAGCACGCTCATAAATACCGCTGCGTGTGGTCAAGCCGGTGCCGATATGGCCTGCTTTGACCATCAAGTCCAGCAGCAAGGGGTTGCGCAGCAGTTCCGTCAAACCTGCTTTTTCCAGCGAGGCCATGAAAACCTTGATATCGCCAATTTCGCTGCTGTGCGCCTTAAGCAAAACCTGAATATCCGCATCACCCAAAGGTTCCAGGTGCAGTTCGGCGACCGATTTCGGGGCGGTGATTTGCTCTAAGAGGTTTCGGTCGTGACTGACACGCCAGTCAGCTTCTCTGCAGGACAGACGAAAACGCGGGCACCCTTGTTCAAGAAGCCATTTGCGTATGGCATCAAAGGCTGTTCTGCTGTCGCTGGTACCGGCCCTGACTTCGTCCAAGCCGTCAATGAACACGGTGCGACCCGCGACGGTTTCCCTTGTGATCCCCGCCACCACATTGCGAGCTGTCAGGGCCATGCCACCAACCGCTTCGCATTCATCTTGCATCGCCCAACTCTTGCCCGAACCTGGATCGCCTAGCAGCACATAAGCATCCAGGTCGCGCCACTCCGACAGGGGCCGGGTGTCCCGACTTTTGTTGGTCGGATCGACCGTGCTGGCGTGGCGGGCAATGTGAAGGGCGGCCATCGCTTCGTTAGACCTCAACGTGTCCAGTAAGGCGCAGGCTGCTGAAGAAACTCCCCCAGCGGCAATGATTCACTGCCCACCAGCCAAGGTTTGGCGTCGGGGTGCCGTTTGCAGAATTCATGTAGCCCTGCGGAGGTGCTGCTGCCGCTGGCGAGTTTGACTTCAACGGCAGCCAGGCGGCCCCGGTGTTCAATGACGAAGTCCACTTCTTTGTCGCGCTCGCGCCAGAAGAAGAGTTTGGTGTCGGCATCGGCGGTGTTCAGCAAGTGTGTTCCGACCAGGCTTTCCACCTGCCGCCCCCAGTGGCTTCGGTCTGCACGCGCCTCCTCAAAGCCATAGCTGGACAGGGCGGTCATCAGGCCGTTGTCGTGGACTTGAAATTTCGGGGGCGAACTACGTTGCCTCACCACTTGGCCTGCATATTTGTGCAAACCCGTTAACAGCCCGGCTTGGCTGAGCCGCGTCAGGTTGTCGGCCAGCGTCAGCGTGTGTCCCTTGCCCAACATGCCACTGACTTTGTCCAGCGAAAGAATCTGACCGGAGTAGCTGCACCCCAGTTCAAAGAGTTGTCGCAGCAAGGCGGGTTTGTCGATGCGTGTCATAGCCAGCACGTCTTTTTCAATGCTGGGATCGATGATGGCGTGGCGAACGTAGTCACGCCAACGGGATTCATCAGTCACCAACGGCGCGCTGCCGGGGTAGCCGCCAAAGTGGATGTATTCATCCAGCGTCAGCCCGAATGCCTCGTTCATCTCGGCATAGGACCACTGGGCCATGCGGATCAGCTCGTATCGCCCGGTCAGACTTTCACTCAAGCCTTGTTGCATCAGCAAAGGGGCGGATCCGAGCAACACCACGTGCATGGGCGTTCCACGCGCGCGGTCGGCATCCCAGAAACCTTTGACCAGGCTGGACCATTGATCAACTTTCTGTATTTCGTCGATGACCAATACGAAAGGTAGGCGAGTCGCAAGGGAGGTTTCCTGCGGCGACGCGCTCCAGGTGCGGGCCGCTTCAGCGGCCTCCAACCATTGCTGCTGCAACCAGGATGCTGATGGTGGGGTATGTACATTGGGCAAATTCAACAAGGCTGAAGTAAGTGCCTCAGGCAGTGCCGTCGGGTCGGCAGCGATCATGCGAAACGACGCCAAAGGCCTTTCGCCCAGCACCTGCGAGATCAGCGTGGTTTTCCCCACCTGGCGAGGGCCTGCAAGAATCTGCATGAGTCGAGGCTGCTCCGTCAGGCGCTGCCTCACCCTGGCGGCAATGGGTCGCTGAAAGGTTTCACTCATGCACTTAGTATAACTGAGTAAATTTACTCACTAACATCCAGCTGCCCTCATCTTCCTCGTTAGATGCTCGCCCATGCCACTCCCCAAGACCTCTCAGCCCATAACCCCTGCAGCCCCGACAGCGGCAGCAGATACTCACTTCGGCCGCCCCCTGTCCGGCTGGCGGCTGCGGCTTTACACCATCATTTTTGAAGCCGACACCCGTGCCGGACGGCTGTTTGATCTGCTGTTGATCGGTTTCATCCTGGCCAGTGTGGCGGTGGTGGTGCTGGACAGCATTGCGCCGATCCATGCGCGGTATGAGCCGCTGTTCACGGTGCTGGAATGGACCTTCACGGCCGTCTTCACCTTGGAGTACATCGCCCGCCTGGCTTGTGTTTTGCATCCGCTGCGGTATGCGCGTAGTTTTTTTGGTGTGATTGATTTGATCGCCGTTCTGCCCACCTACCTCGCTATTTTTTTCCCGGGTTTGCATGCGTTGATTGATGTGCGCATCCTGCGTTTGTTGCGCTTGTTCCGCATCTTGAAGCTGGGCGCCTATGTGCACGAGTTTGCGGCGCTCGGACGTGCGTTGAGTGCATCACGCCGCAAGATCACCGTTTTCCTGAGTTTTGTCGTGATGGTGGCCCTCATCATGGGCACCCTGATGTACGTGGTGGAAGGCCCCGTCAACGGCTTCACCAGCATTCCCACCAGTGTTTACTGGGCCATCACCACCATGACCACGGTGGGTTTTGGCGACATTACCCCTAAGACTGATCTGGGGCGTTTCATCGCGTCGGTGATGATGCTGATGGGTTGGGGCACCCTGGCCGTACCCACGGGCATTGTCAGCGCAGAGTTCATCGCGCAAAAAACACCGCGTGAGCCCACCACCCGCACCTGTCACCATTGCCTTAGCGAAGGCCATGGTCCTCACGACCGGTTCTGCCGCGATTGCGGAGCGGAACTGCCGCCCTGGCAGCGCGATGGAGGCTAGTACTGCGACTGTGAAATAACAAAACATGAAAGCGTACCTCCGCACCGATGGCGGCGTTGCACACCCTCGCGATACCGAGGTATCGCGCGGATTTGCAACGCCGCATCGGGCCCAAAGACGCGGTTTCATCTTGCAACTTATTTCTGCGACAGGACACTAGGTCATGGCCAAGGTGATCCAGGTCAAAGTCAAACCCCAGTCCCGCGTCAGCAGCCTGCAGCGGCTGGACGACGGCAGCTACCTGGCACACATCAAAGCGCCGCCGGTGGACAGCCTGGCCAATGCGGAGCTGCTGGCTTTGGTGGCACGCGAATTGGGCTGTGCGAAATCCAGGCTGCGCATCAAATTGGGTGGCGCGGCACGTTTGAAATGGGTGATGGTGGACGAGGAATGAGCATGAACTTGAACGTATCTGCCAGCGGTGTTGTGGCGCGCATCTTTGTTTACGGGACACTGAAAACCGACTTTCCCAACTTTCACATCAATACCGGGCGCCGCGTGCCTGGGGAGTTTGTGACTGTCGAACGGTTTCCGCTTTACCTGATCGGACCCACCCAGGTGCCATGGTTGGTGAACAAGCCCGGTGAGGGGGAGTGTGTGGTGGGCGAGGTGTTTGAGGTGGATGCCATCACTTTGGCCCGCATGGATGTGCTCGAGCAAATCGACGAACCCCTTTGGTATGCACGGGAGTCGCTTGTGGTCAGGTCGCTGCATGATTCGACCGCCCCGCCGCTGCCGGTTCAGGTGTATTTCGGCAGTGCCGAGCGCCTCACCCAGGAGACCATACACGCGGGTCCCCTGGCCCAGTACACCGCACAGCATGCGGTGGGGTACCGACCCGAGCATGTCTGAGGGGCCGCAGGCTGACGCCGTCGTTCGTTGCAGCCGACACTGCTCTGGCTGTTTTCGCTGTTGCCCCGCCTGTGATCACTGCCTGGTGATGCCAAGCGCATCACACCCAGTGTCCTGCCGCAATGGGTTCCTTACAGCACGCCAGCAGAACGAAACCTAAACAAACCTGCGAGTATCCAGGTGGGGAACTGATCGATGGCGTCGTTGTAGTCCTGCGCGGCGTCGTTGAACTGCTGGCGCGCCAGGGTCAGCAAACCGCCCGCAGCGGTCAACTCCTCCAGCAACACTGGCATGGCCAATCCACCATCGGCGTCGGCACCCAAGGCGGTGGCCGTGGGCAAAATTCTGTCGATTTGTGCCGGCATGTCGGCCACTGCACGGGAGCGCGCCGCGGCCAGGGCATCCTCGGCAATGCGCAAGGCCGCCACACGGCGGGCGGCACTCGGGCGAAGGCGCACCTGTTCCGCCGCGGCACGCACTTGGTCACAGCAACTGCGCAGTGTCTCCAGGGTTTTGGGTTCGTGCTCGAGCCAGGGCTCCATGGCCTGCGCCCAGCGCATCAGCAGACCATGGCGGAGTTGCAGTTGGTCGTAGACCACCACAAAACGCTGGTGGATGTCGCCGCGTAAACGCACCAAACGGTTGTAGGCGCCCAAGGTCCAGAACACCAAGGTCGCCGCAATCAACAGGGATATCACTTGGGTGGTCGTCATGGCCGGAACTCTAAATCAAGCGCGGTCAGAGGCGCCACGCCCGTGAAATGACCGGAGTTGGTCGGACGTTTCGTCACGGCACGAAGCATTTCTGGCCCGAACGCGGGGAAGATCCAGGCCATTCCAACGCCAGTTGCCACAGGCATTCTCCATGTACACAACCGACCCGACACAGCTGTCTCTCATCGCCTTGGCCATTGGTGCTGTTTTTCTGCTGGGTGGCCTGGTCAAGGGTGTCATTGGGTTGGGCCTGCCGACCATCGTGATGGGGTTGTTGTCACTCAGCATGCCACCGGCGCAGGCGGCCGCGCTGCTTGTGGTGCCCTCTTTGCTGACCAATGTGTGGCAAATCGCAGCCCGGCCCGGCTGGTTGCAAATGGCCAGGCGCTTGCTGCCCATGCAACTGGCGCTGTGCATGGGCATCGCGGCGGGTTCGGGCTGGTTGACCAGCGCACCCGCTGTGTGGGCCACGGCGGGCTTGGGTTTGGCGCTGTCGATTTATGCCGTGCTGGGCTTGTTGTCGGTGGCGTGGGTTGTGTCCGACCGGGCCGGTCGTTTGTGGGCCATGCCTGTGGGCTTGTGTACCGGCCTGGTCACCGCAGCCACCGGCGTGTTCGTGATTCCCGCCGTGCCCTATCTGCAAGCCCTGGGCCTGGACAAAGAAGAGTTGGTCCAGGCCTTGGGGCTGTCCTTCCTGGTTTCCACCATCGCCCTGGGTTTGAGCCTGTTGTATGGCGGGGCGTTGAACCTTGAAATGGGACTGGCCTCGTTGCTGGCGCTGGTTCCTGCCATAGCAGGCATGGCCATTGGGCAAGGCTTGCGCCAACGGCTCTCGCCGGCGGCATTCAAGCGGGTCTTTCTGTGGGGCTTGCTGACCTTGGGGGTGTATCTCTGCAGCCGAAGCCTCGTATCAACTTTTTGACATCACTGGGAGATCAACTCATGTCCGAATACACCTCCACCATTGAATGGTCACTGGATGGGCCCAATTTTTCGACAAACCGATACAGCCGCCGCCACCGCTGGCTGTTTGACGGCGGCATCAGCGTACCCGCATCTTCCTCTCCTCAGGTCGTGCCTTTGCCCATGTCAGACGCGGCTGCTGTCGATCCAGAGGAAGCCTTTGTCGCCAGCCTGTCTAGTTGCCATATGTTGTGGTTTTTGTTTATCGCTTCCAAAAGTGGTTATGTCGTAGAGGCTTATCGCGATCACGCCACGGGTGTGATGCGCAAAGGAGAGGATGAAAAACTCGCCATGACGCTGATCACATTGCGCCCGGTGACCCGCTTCTCAACCCACAAGCAACCCAATCACGCCGAACTCCATGAGCTCCATTTGTCGGCCCATGAAAGCTGTTACATCGCCGCATCGATCCGCACAGAGGTTCGTTGCGAGCCTTCTCTTGACATCAACCAAGGAATAAACGCATGAGAGACTTGTCCATCAAACTGGAAAATCGCCCAGGCGCGCTTGCCGACATGGGCGAAGCACTGGGACGCGCCGCCGTCAGCATCGAAGGCGGCGGTGCATGGATCGTTGATGGTCATGGTGCGGCTCATTTTTTGTTTGCCGATGGCAACGCTGCACGCCAGGCGCTGCAAGCCGCAGGCATTGAAGTCGTGGCCGACCGTGAAGTCATCGTTCAGCGTTTGAAACAAGCCGTTCCTGGGCAGTTGGGGATGTTGACGCGCAGAATGGCGCAAGCGGGCGTGAACATCGAGGTGCTCTACAGCGACCATGATCACCAGTTGATTTTGGTGGTCGATGATATTGTTCGGGGCCGGGCCGTTTCCGAGGCTTGGTCTAACGAAACGGCTCCCGCGTGACATTCGTTCACGCCAGAACGATCGCTTGAATTCCTGTAGATCCCAGATCATTCGATGAATCCCGAACCCCGTTTTTCCATCATCGCCGCCATGATGGGCGACCCCACCCGGGCGCGCATGTTGGCCGCGTTGATGGGAGGGCAGTATTTGGCGGCGGGTGAGCTTGCCCAAGCCGCCGGGGTGACGGCGGCCACGGCCAGCGCCCACCTGAGCAAACTCACCGAGCACGAGTTGGTGGCCACACGCACCCAAGGTCGGCACCGCTACTTTCGTTTGGCCAACGCCGACATCGCCCACGCGCTGGAGGCTTTGTCGGTGGTGGCCGAACGCAACCCGTGTTTGGAGCGCTGGAACCAGGGTGCCTACAAACCGCTCAAGGCTGCGCGCACTTGTTATGGCCACATCGCGGGCGAGCTGGGGGTGGCCATCTTCAGAGGCTTGCAAGCGCGTGGCAGCTTGGTGCCACACGAAGGCCAGTTCACACTGACAGAAACTGGACGAGCGGAACTGCAAGCCCTGGGTGTGCCCGTGCCCCAAGCGGGTTCACCGCGTTGGGCCTATCCCTGTTTGGATTGGTCTGAACGCACGGACCACTTGGCCGGCAGTTTGGCCCATGCCTTGATGGAACACGGTTTGGCGCAGGATTGGTGGCAGCGCACGCAAGGCAGCCGGGCCTTGCGCCTCACACCCAAAGGGAAGAAAGTTTTGTCGCCGTGGCTAGAAGCCGGCTCAGCGCCTTGAGCAGCACCGCACTCAAGCGCCCCTGACCTCACCCTGCCCCAGCACCACCCACTTCATGGAGGTGAGCCCCTCCAGCCCCACCGGCCCGCGCGCGTGGAATTTGTCGGTGCTGATGCCGATTTCGGCGCCCAGCCCATACTCAAAACCGTCTGCAAAACGGGTGCTGGCATTGACCATCACGCTGGCCGAATCCACCTCGCGCAAAAAACGCATGGCACTGGGGTGGTGCTCGGTCAGGATGGCGTCGGTGTGGTGGGAGCTGTACTGGTTGATGTGGGCGATGGCCTCATCCAGGTGAGCCACCACCTTGATGCTGATGATGGGCGCGAGGTATTCCTCGAACCAGTCTTGTTCTGTGGCGTCCACGAGTTTCGCCCCGGGCACTGCTTGCAGCAGGGTTTTGGCGGCCGCATCCACCCGCATCTCCACGCCCTTGGCCGCGAACACCGCGCCGATCTCCGGCAGAAAACGCGGCGCAACGGCCGCATGCACCAGCAACGATTCAGCCGCATTACAGGGGCTGTACTTTTGCGTTTTGGCGTTGTCGGTCACTTTCAAGGCCAGGGCCAAATCCACCTGGGCGTCCACGTATACATGGCAATTGCCGTCCAGGTGTTTGATGACGGGCACCTTGGCCTCACGGCTGATGCGTTCAATCAAGCCTTTGCCGCCACGCGGAATGATCACATCCACGGCCTCGGGCGAGGCAATCAAGTGGCCTACCGCAGCGCGGTCGGTGGTTTGCACCAGCTGAACCGCGTCGGCAGACAGACCGGCCTCGACCAACGCCGCCTGCACCAGGCGCCACAGCGCCAAATTGGAATGGATGGCCTCGGAGCCACCCCGCAAAATGCAGGCGTTGCCGCTTTTGATGGCCAGCGACGCGGCCTCAATGGTCACGTTGGGACGGCTCTCATAAATCATGCCGAACACCCCAATGGGCACGCGCATCTGGCCGACGCTGATGCCGGTGGGGCGGCGGCGCAAATTCGTGATCTCGCCGATGGGGTCGGGCATGGCGGCAATTTGCTCGCAGCCTTCGGCCACCGTGGCAATGACCTTGTCCGTCAACCTCAACCTGTCCACCATCGGTGCCGCCAAACCGGCGGCTTGGGCGGCGTCAATGTCTTGCGCGTTTGCCGCTTGCAAGGCAGCGGTGGGCTCGCGCAACAAGCGGGCCAGGGCCAGCAGGGCACGGTTTTTGGAGGCGGTGGAGGCCGCGGCCATCTGGCGGCTAGCGGCGCGGGCGGCGCGGCCCATTTGGGCGATGGATTCTTGGAGGTCGGTGGTGCTCATGGGCTTGATTGTCCCAAAAGAGCGAAAGGCGCGTCGCAGTGCCTGTTGCGCAAGATGTCGAATGGCGGGCGCCGCCTCGCCGCCCCGCTGGTCTTTCACACCTCGACTGTTGCCAAATGCTCCGGCACATGCACCGACCAACCGAGTTCGTCTTTGATGCGCATGCGCAAGGCGTCTGCCGCAGCCGGTTCGCCATGCACCACAAACACCTGGCGCGGGGCCGGCGCGATGGCGTTCATCCAGGCCATCAGGCCGTTGGCATCGGCATGGCCTGAGAAGCCTTCGAGTTGGCTGACCTCGGCCTTGACGGCCACGTATTGCCCGTGGATTTTCACTTCAGGGGCGCAACCCACCAGGGTGCTGCCACGGGTGCCCGAGACTTGGAAGCCGGGGAAAACAATGTGGTTCTTCGGATCAGGCGCCATGGCCTTCAAGTGGTGCAGCACCCGGCCACCGGTGGCCATGCCGCTGGCGGAGATGATGATGCGCGGATATTTGTTCCGTGTGATTCTTTCCGACTGCGCAGGCTGGGTGACCAGTGTGACGCCCTCCGTCAAGCAGGCGGCTTCGCTGGGGGTGATGCGCATCAATTTGCGGTGGCGCTGGTAGAGCGCGGTGGCCTCAATGGCCATGGGGCTGTCCAGGTAGATGGGCATGTCTTGCGGTATCTCACCCGCCGCACGCAGCTTTTGCAAACAAAACAGCAAGGCCTGGGCGCGACCGACGGCGAACGAAGGCAGCAGCACCGATCCGCCACGGCGTGCGGTGGCGCGGATGATGCTGCCCAGGCGCTGCACCGCATCCTCCACCGGATGGCGGCGGTTGCCATAGGTGGACTCCACCAGCAACACATCGGCGTGCGCGAGTTGACGCGGTGGGGGCATGAGCAGGTCGTCGTCACGCCCGACATCGCCCGAGAAGACGAGGGTATCGTCGCCCAGCCGCAGGGTCACCGCCGAAGCGCCCAACAAGTGGCCGACGGGTGTGAGCGACAACCACACCGAGCCCAAACGCACATCGCGTCCTACCGGGACGGGCGTGATCTTGGCAATGGCCCGTTTGGCGTCGGCCACGCCATACAGTGGCAAGGCCTTGTCGTGGCGCGAATAGCCATACTTGTTGGCGCGGCGTGCGTCTTCTTCTTGCAGTTTGGCGCTGTCCAGCAGCATCACCTCGCACAAGTCGCGTGTCGCGGCAGACGCATACACAGGCCCCTTGTAGCCCTGTTGAATCAGGCGTGGCAAATAACCGCTGTGGTCCAGGTGCGCATGGCTGAGCACCACTGCGTCAATCTCTTTCACGGGCACCGGAAACGGCGCCCAGTTGCGCTCGCGTTGCACCTTGAAGCCTTGGAACAAACCGCAGTCGAGCAAGATGCGCTGACCGCCGATTTGCACCAGGTGTTTGGAGCCGGTGACGGTGTCGGCCGCACCCAAAAAGGAAATTTTCACGGGGCAATGCCTTCCGATAAAAGGGCGACAAGGGTGGGAGGTTCAACGCTTCTTCTTCACACCCCAGCGCTCGGGCTTGCCCGGCCCCAGTCCGTCAGCACGTGCCGAGAGGTAGGCGAACAAATCGAGCACATGCGGGTCTACCTCCATGTCGGCCTCCCACGCCGGCATGCGCACTGCCGCACCCACGCCGCGCTGGCGCCGCAGGATGTCCTCCAGCATGGACTCGCGAAGCGCAGCCGCATCTTCCGAATTGGCTCCGTTCACAGGCGGCACGATGCGGTAGCTCGTCAGCACCTTGGTGGCAAACGCCCTGGGAGTCATCTGCTGCACACGCTCGACCAAGTTGGGCGCCACCTCGGTGCCCACACCGCCTACGCCGTGGCAACCGAAACAGGCGGTGTGAAAGATGCGCCATCCGGTGTAGGTGCCACGGTCCACTTTGCCATCAATGATCAGGTAGTCGCCGGGCACGGGTTGCTTTCGTGGCTGGGCCTGCACGGGAAAGGCCAACAGCACGGCGATGAGCAGCAACAATCCCTTGAGATCGGAACGAAAGCGGGGAATTCGACCCAAGGTCACTGGCAACCTTTTCATTCGCGAGAAAGTGGGAAGGCGGGAAGCGGCAGGCGGTGATGTAGCAGGTCCATCCCTGCCCATCCTCGGGTGCCCGCTCTCGCAGGAACGGCGACGTTCCTTTGCCTCGCAGCACAGGGCTTTGAGTCCCCATCGAAAGCGGGTGTAGCAGCGCAGCAGCAAGCCCATGGTGGTGCTCTCCGAAATGAGAATGAACTTCCATCTTGCCCTGATGCGTGAGGTGGGCCTTGATCGACGTCAACGTTTGGCCGTTTGAACGGTGCGCCACCGCCCCAGCCCTTTGATGGTTTCAAACCACAGCACACTGAGCAACCCCAGCAGCCCGGCGCGAGCCAAGTCGGCCGCTTGCAGTGGTGCAAACCGCAGCACCTCCAGCGCCCAAGGCAGATGCAGTGCGGTGAGCAATAACAAGAGCGTCAGGGACACCACCCTCCACAGCATGCGGTTGGGCGTACGCAGCAGCGTCCACACTGGCTGCGACAAGGATCGGCTGCACAAGATCAGGGCCAGGTTGGAGACCACCAACACCGTGAAGGCGAAGGCGCGAGATTGTGCTGTGGACAGTGTGTCTTGAGCCCAGACAAAAGCCACCAATACCAGGGCCAGCACCCCCAGCCCCTGCAGCAGCGCCAAACCCATGGTGCGACCACTGAAGAGCGCGGCGTGGGTGTCGCGCGGTGGGCGTTGCATCACGTCGGTTTGTGCCGGTTCGTTCTCAAATGCCAGTGAACATGCGGGATCAATGATGAGTTCCAAGAACGCAATGTGCATGGGATACAGCAGTACCGGCCACCCCAGCAACACCGGTAACAGCGCCATGCCGGCAATCGGAACGTGCACGGCGAGCAGGTAGGACATGGATTTGCGCAGGTTGTCAAAGATGCGCCGTCCCAAACGAATGGCGGACACGATGGCAGAAAAGTCGTCGTTCACCAGCACCAATGACGCGGCTTCACGTGCCACGTCGGTGCCGCGTTGGCCCATGGCAATGCCGACATGGGCAGCGCGCAAGGCCGGGGCATCGTTGACGCCGTCTCCCGTCATGGCCACCACCTCGCCTTGGGCCTTCAACGCCTGCACGATGCGCAGTTTTTGCTCTGGTGCGATGCGTGCGCAGACACTGACATGGGCCAGACGCTGCTGCAAGGCTTCGTCGCTGAACTGCGCCATCTCGTCACCGGACAATACGCCCAACCCGGCGCTTTCTGCGGTGGCCCGCAGTCCGGCTTGCCGGGCAATGGCTCCGGCGGTGGCAGGATAGTCACCCGTGATCATCAGCACCCGAATCCCTGCGGCGTGGGCCTCGGCCATCGCATGTGGCACTTGCGCCCGCAGCGGGTCGGACAGGCCGAGCAAGCCGATGAAACAGAAACTGAAATCGTGCTCGGTACTTGGCCAGTCCTGGCCCTCGAACCGTGCCTGCGCCACCGCCAACACCCGCAAACCCTGAGCGGCCAGGGCGTTCACCGCCGTAGCGATGTGGGCCCGCGTGGCGCTGTCAAGGTGGCACAAATCCACCACCGCTTCGGGGGCCCCTTTGGCCGCGACCACCTGCGATCCGCCTTGCGCTGAGGCCCAGACATGAGACATCGCACGCAGCGCCGGGGTCAGCGCATAGGTTTGCACCAAACGCCAGTCACGGTGCAGGTGTTCGGTGTGGGTCAAGAAACGTTGGCCCAGTTGGTGGAAGGCCTTCTCCATCGGGTCAAAAGGGTCGGCCACGCTGGCCAGGATGGCGTACTCGAGCAGGGTGTGAAAGGCCTCCGGCAGTTCATGGCGGGCGAATGCGGTCAAGTCCAAGGTGCTGTCCAGCGCCACACCACCCGCCACCAGTTGTGACACCGCCATGCGGTTCTCGGTCAAGGTGCCCGTCTTGTCGGTGCACAGCACTGTGGTCGCTCCCAGCGTTTCGATGGCGTTGATGCGCCGCGTGAGCACCCCTTCGCGTGCCAGGCGGCGGGCCCCCAGCGCCGGAAATACCGTGAGCACCACCGGATACTCTTCGGGCAGGATGGCCATGGCCAGCGCAATGCCAGCCAGCAGTGCCTCGAGCCAGTCGCCACGCATCCAGCCGTGCACCACCACCAAGGTCAGGCTCAGGGCCAAAGCCAGCAAGGCGAGGTGGCGCACCAGACGGGCGGTTTGTTGTTGCAGCGGCGAGCGTTCCGTCACTACGTCACCCAGTGCCGCACCGATGCGGCCGATGGCGCTGTGAGCGCCGGTGGCCACCACCCGTGCCAGCGCCTGGCCCTGCACGACCAGCGTGCCCGCGTACACCGTGGGCAGGTCCTCTCCACCAGGCCGGAGCGTTGCGCCCATGAGAGCCTGGCGGGCGTCGTCGGCCGTGGCGCTCAAAGCCACCCACTTGGGCTCAGCCGCTGCCACTTTGCCCACCGCCACCGCCTCCCCGGTGAGCAATGATTCGTCCACCCGAAGCCCGTCGGCTTGCAGCAGCCAGGCGTCCGCGGGTACGCGGTCGCCCTCGTTCAGTCTGAGCAGGTCGCCTCGCACCACGTCACAGCCCGCAATGCGCAGAGGCTGTCCAACTCGAATCACCAAGGCGCGTGGGCTGGTCAGGTCACGCAGCGCTTCAATGGCACGTTCAGTCTTGCCCTCTTGGTACACGGTGAGCGCCAGTGTCACCACCACCACACCAAACAGGCTCAAGCCTTCTTGCAGGTCACCAAAAACAACGTAAAGCGTGCCTGCAGCCAGCAACAACAAGAACATAGGCTCGCGCAGTGCCTCGACCACGATGGCCATGTTGCCACGCCGTTGGTCGCCGGGCAGCGCATTGGCGCCTTCTTGTTGCAGCCGCTGTGCCGCTTGGGATGCCGACAAACTGGCTGCGTTGTCGTCCCGACCGTGCTGCTGTGAGATAGGCATCAGGTCAATCGCTGGGCACAAAAAACCACAAGAGCAGATAAACCAACAAGCCCGCGCCACCCAACGTGAACAACGCGGCGAACAACAAGCGGGCTAACCACGATTCCATGCCGGTGGACGCCGCGATGCCGCCACACACACCGGCGATCCAGCGGTTGCTGCGGCTGCGCCGCAAAGCGTTCAGCGAGTCCAGCGCCTGCAGCGGTGGGTCATTGCCTGTCGGAAGGGTGCTGTCCAGCAACCGGGTCTTGGCCCGCAAGAATTCCTCGTCAGACAAAACACCGCGTTGGTGCATCTCGTGAAGCTTGTTCAGTTCTTCAGTCAACAGCATGGTGTCCTCCTCAATGGATTCATATTGAGTGAGCATCTTGTCCACTGACTTGATCTGGCGCAAGTCCATGACTGTTGGGCGGACGAATGATTGACCTGGGTCAAGCGGCCGAGGGGAGAAACGGTGTCTCATGGACCTTCACAACCAGGAGATCACCATGAACCGTCTCAAAGGAAAAGTCGCTATCGTCACCGGCGCAGCATTGGGTTTGGGCGCCGCCATGGCGACCCGCATGGCCGAAGAGGGCGCCGCCGTTGCTTTGCTGGATGTATTGGACGACCAAGGGCAAGCACTGGCCAACTCCCTGCAAGCCCGTGACTTGAGAGCCGCGTACTGGCCATGTGATGTGAGCCGTGAAGCACAGGTGAAAACCGTGTTCGACCAGGTCGCCCAGCACTTTGGTCACCTCGACACGGTGGTGAACAACGCGGGTGTGGCCGGCGTGAACAAACCCACCCATGAGGTCACAGAAGCCGAATGGGATTGGGTACAAAACATCAATGTCAAGGGCGTTTTCTTCGGCACCAAACATGCCATTGCCCACCTGCGCCAGGCGGGCGGTGGGAGCATCATCAACCTGTCGTCTATTTATGGACTGGTCAGCGCCCCGGACTTGCCGCCTTACCACGCCTCCAAAGGGGCGGTGCGTTTGATGACCAAAACCGACGCCCTGCTTTATGCGGCCGACAAGATCCGGGTCAACTCCATACACCCTGGTTTCATCTGGACGCCGTTGGTGGAAAAACACCTGGGCTCAGCGCCGGACCTGGACGCTGCACGTCAAGCCGTCGGTGCCATGCACCCCCTGGGTCACATGGGCGAACCGGACGACATTGCCTGGGGCGCGGTCTATTTGGCCAGCGACGAAGCCAAGTTCGTGACGGGGACGGAGTTGGTGATTGATGGGGGGTATACGGCGCGGTGAGGGGGTTTTTTGCGGTAGCCAGGTGGCCGCGACAACCCAAGATATGCTGAGGTTTTGGTAAACCTTGGCGGGGGCGGGGCCCCCTTCTGACGATGTCTTCCTTTGTTGGGCACGCTTGCATCGGCATCGCGATTGCACTGTTATCACCGCAGCCGCAGCGCAGAACCTTGTTCCTGGCGCTGCCACTCATGGTGCTGCTGGCGTGGTCACCTGACGCAGACTACCTGTTGTGGTGGGGGTGGGGCATCAACACGCAACCTCGGTGGACACATTCACTGGCTTACTGCCTTGCGGCAAGCGGTTTGGCTTGGCTGGCAATCACACATTGGCGACGCGTTAACACCCTGCCCCCCATCCCTTGTTTGAGTTTTGCAGCGTTGAGTGCTGCCAGTTGCTCACACTTGTTGCTCGATTTTCTGGTGGGGGTGACGCCACTGCCTTTGCTCTGGCCACTCAGTACAACAGCATGGACCTCGCCTTGGGGCATCTTGCCCAGCGCCGGACATTTGAGCTGGAGCAATGTCTACTTCTGGCGCAATTTGCTGTTGGAGTGTGGACTGCTGGCTCTGCCTTTGTGGGCCTTGGCGGCCTATCGTCGGCCCCGGTTGGGCAGGTCGATGAGGACGTGGGTTTGGTTCTCAACGGGCATCGTTTTTCTGGGGTGCCTGATGGTGTCTGTCAGTTTGAGTCGTTAGACCGCCTGTTGACCGTTGGGAAACGGTGCGCCCACCAGTCTGCAACGGTCTGCCGCTCCTGCGCACTCAAATGCAAGCCCAATTTGCTGCGCCGCCACAGCACATCGTCGCTGCTTCGTGCCCACTCGTGGTCGTGCAAATAACGCAGTTCACCCTCGTGCAAATCACCGGCCACTGCAGGGCCCAATTCACCATCAAGGATGAAGGTTACACGCGAACCGTATGCACGGGCCAGGCGGTGCAGCAAGGTGCGCGACTGCGCCGGGTATTTCTGCGCCAGCGCTTGTTCAAAGCGGGAGAAGTCGGTGTCGGGGCGGTGGGCTTCGCGGATCCAGGCGCTCAGGTCACCACCGGGCAAGGGTGCGTTGTGATGCGTCCAGGGGCCTTGATTGCAGCCCAGCAGCGGGGCCAGCAGGTTGGCCGATTCTTCGGCGAGTTTGCGGCAGGTGGTGATTTTTCCGCCCCAAACCGACAGCAAGGGTGCGCCGTCTTGGGTCAGTTCCAGTGCGTAGTCACGGGTAACCTGGCTTGCGGATTTGCTGCCGCCTGCGCCTTCTTCATCCAGCAAAGGCCGCACGCCGCTGTAGTGCCAGACCACATCACTGGGCAACACGGGCTTTTCAAAATAGCGGCTGGCTTGTTCGCAGAGGTAGGTGATTTCTGACTCGTCGATGCGGTGGTCGCCCGGCGGCCCCAGGTGCTCCACGTCGGTGGTGCCGATCAAGGTGAAGTGTTGTTCGTAGGGAATGGCAAAGATGATGCGCTGGTCGGGGTTTTGAAAAATGTAGGCGTGGTCGTGAGTGAAACGCTGCTTGACCACGATGTGGCTGCCTTTGACCAAACGCAGCTTGCGCGGCGCAGCCGCTTGTGGCCCGTGCACACAGTGCGCATTTAAAAACTGCGCCGCCCAAGGACCTGCGGCGTTCACCAGTGCGCGGGCGGTGACCTTTGTGGTTTCTCCTTGGCCGCTTTGCAGCGTGACCTCCCAGTGTTGACTGCCGCGCTCGGCTCTGGTGCAGTTCCAGCGTGTGAGCACCTGAGCGCCACGTTCATGGGCATCCACGGCATTGAGCACGACCAAACGCGCATCGTCCACCCAGCCGTCGGAGTAGACGAACCCCTGGGTGTAGCGTGGCTTCAGCGGCACGCCGGCCGCATGCTTGCGCAAGTTCACGCCACGCGAATCACGCAGCACCTCGCGGCGGGCCAGGTGGTCGTATAAAAACAATCCCAGCCGGATCATCCAGGCCGGGCGCATGCCGTCGTCGTGCGGCATCACAAAACGCAGCGGCCACATGATGTGGGGCGCGCTTTTCAGCAACACCTCGCGTTCGGCCAAAGCCTTTCGCACCAGCAAAAATTCTCGGTGCTCCAAATAACGCAAACCACCGTGGATGAGTTTGGTGCTGCTGGAGGAGGTGTGCTGGGCCAGGTCGTCCTTCTCGCACAGTACCACCTGCAGGCCGCGACCGGCCAAGTCCCGTGCGATCGCGGCGCCGTTGATGCCGCCGCCCACCACCAACACATCACAGCGCGTTTGAGGCGGTGTCACATCCGGAACGGCTTGAGTGCTCATGGAAGACGATTCTCGCCGCAACCGCGCTGCGGCGCCTCCCCGGGATGCCCCCAATCAGAAATCCGCTGGCAGGCTCAACAATGGCGCGGTGTTTTTGCCAGGACGCTTGCCATGACCTCTCCCACCCACCTGCTCGCCCTGGACCAAGGCACCTCCAGCTCACGGGCCATCGTGTTTGATTTGCAGGGCCGCCAAGTGGCCGTTTCGCAGCAGCCATTCACCCAGTATTTTCCCCAGCCCGGTTGGGTTGAACATGATGCCCAGGAGATATGGGCCACGCAGTGCGCGACTGTCCAGGAGGTGCTGTCCAAGGCGGGTTTGAAAACGGGGCAGGTGGTGGCTCTGGGCATCACCAACCAGCGTGAAACCACGCTGCTGTGGAACAAACGCACAGGGCAGGCGGTGCACCGCGCCATCGTGTGGCAAGACAGGCGAACGGAGCCGCTGTGTGCCCAACTGCGCGAGCGCGGTCTGCAACAAATGGTGCGTGACAAAACCGGTTTGGTGATCGACCCGTACTTCTCAGGCACCAAACTCAAGTGGCTGCTGGACCATGTGCCGGGCGTACGGTCCGCCGCACTGCGAGGCGAGTTGGCTTTTGGCACGGTGGACAGCTGGTTGCTCTGGAACCTCACACGCCGCGCCGATGGCCAAGGCGTGCATGCCACCGATGTCAGTAACGCTTCGCGCACCATGCTGTTCAACCTGCACACCCAAGACTGGGACGACGAACTGCTTGCCTTGCTGGATATTCCACGAGAGGTCTTGCCCTTGGTGCATCCCTCGAGCTTTTTGTATGGCCACTCCAACCCCGACTTGTTCGGTGCTGCCATTGCCGTGGGCGCTTTGGCAGGCGATCAACAAAGTGCCCTCTTTGGCCAAGCCTGCTTTGCTCCCGGCATGGCCAAAAACACCTATGGCACAGGCTGCTTCATGTTGATGCACAGTGGCGAGCAGGTGGTGGCGTCGACACACGGGCTCATCAGCACACAATCCGCGCAAGTCGGTCACCAGGCCCCGCAGTTTGCGCTGGAGGGCAGCGTCTTTATCGGCGGCGCGGTGGTGCAGTGGCTGCGGGATGGTTTGAAGGTGATCGAATCCAGCGACCAAGTTCAGGCCCTGGCCGACAGTGTCCCGGACAGCGGCGGCGTCATCATGGTGCCCGCTTTTGTCGGCTTGGGTGCGCCTTATTGGCAATCCGATGCCCGGGGCGCCATCCTCGGCCTCACACGCGGCAGCACGGCTGCCCATATTGCGCGGGCGGCGCTGGAGTCGATTGCCTTTCAAAGTGCGGCTTTACTCCAAGCCATGAACCGCGACGCCCAGGCGGCTGGTTTGTCCCCCGTGCGCGAATTGCGTGTAGACGGCGGCGCCAGCCGCAACGACAGCCTGATGCAGTTTCAGGCTGATGTACTGGGCATTCCCGTGCTGCGCCCCCAGGTGAGCGAAACCACGGCGTTGGGGGCGGCCTGGCTGGCAGGTTTGACCTGTGGGGCCTACCAAAGCACTCAAGATGTGGCGGCGTTGTGGCGACCCGAGCGGCGTTTTGATCCCCAAATGTCCACAGACCAGGCTGCGTCGCTGATGTCGGGATGGGACGCGGCAGTGCGGCAAGCGCTGGGGCCTTGAGGCACGCGGGCCTTTGAAGCGGCAAACTGTGTTTGAATGAAACCTGCGCACACCCCACTCAACCCACCATGCCATCGGCCCCTCATCACCCCCAAGAAGCGGCCCGTTTGGCAGCACTGCGGGCACTGGAAGTGCTGGACAGTGCACCCCAGGCCGAATTTGATGCTCTGGTCAAAGCCGCCTCCTTGGTTTGCCAGACACCCATCTCGCTCATCAGCCTGGTGGATGACCACAGGCAATGGTTCAAAGCCAATGTGGGCCTGCCTGGCGTGTCCGAAACGCCGCGCGAGATGGCTTTCTGTGCACACGCCATCCTCGACGACGAGGTCATGGTGGTGCCCGATGCCACCCAAGACACCCGTTTCATCGACAACCCCCTGGTCACCGGACAACCTGAAATTCGTTTTTATGCAGGCGCACCTCTTCGTTTGCGCAACGGTCATCAGGTGGGCACGCTGTGTGTGATTGACCGGCAAGCGCGTGAGATCAACGCCTCTCAGCGTGACATATTGCGCTGCCTCGCCGTGGCTGCCGCCAACGCGCTTGAAAGCCGGCTGGCGCAACAGCAATTGGCCGCCGCACAGACTCAGTTGCTTGAACTAAGGGCTGAACAAGCCCAGCAAGAGGCGCAGGCGGCGACCCAGCGTGCCAAGGAGGCGTTTTTTTCCAGGGTCAGCCATGAGATGCGAACCCCACTGAATGCGGTCCTGGGTTTTGCACAGTTGCTGCACACCAAACTGCAGACGCAGGACGACACCTTGGTGGCTTACACCACCTACATCATGGATGCTGGACAACACCTGACGAGCATGGTGGAAGACCTGCTCGACATCCGTGCCGCAGCGCAAGGGGAGCTGTCACTGCGGAACGAAGCGGTGGATGTGGCAAAGGCCATCGCCAGTGCCGTTGGTTTGTTGAGCGCGACTGCAGCGGCGCAAAACACCACCATCACCATGCAGGCACAAGACTGCCCTGATGCCTGGGCCGATGCGACAAGGCTCAAACAGGTGTTGCTCAACCTGCTGTCCAACAGCATCAAATATGGACGGTCTCACGGACAGGTCACCATGAAGGCCCAAGCCGCACAAGAGGGGATTTGCATCACCGTGCAGGACAACGGCATCGGCATGAACGAAGCGCAAGTCGCTGCGCTGTTTCAACCCTTTGACCGGTTGGGTCAGGAGCGGTCACGCATAGCCGGTGTGGGCTTAGGTCTGCTGATCAGTCGGCGCATCGTGGAGTCGATGCAGGGGCAGTTGCGCATGAGCAGTGAGCCCGGGGTGGGTACCCGGGCGCTGGTCTTTTTACCGAGGGCTCCAGCGGTGCCCTGAGTCGACTGCCTCAGCGTGGGCCTCTCAGCCCGCGCAGGGCCTTATACAAATCCCACATTTCGAGCCGCGCCAAAGTTGGCGAGGTTGGGCAGCACCGAATTAAGCTGGCCGTCGGAGATGCCCCACCAGCGCAACAGCGTGGCCGCGTACTGGTCCACAGAGGTCGTGGGAATCCATCGCCCTTCCGAGGTGCTGGAATTGCTCACATCATTGGGACCACCCTGCACGAGGTCGGGGTAGGTGCCGTAGCTCTTGCCGCCCTTGACCGCCCCGCCTATCACCAGGTGGTTGTTGCCCCAGGCGTGGTCGGTGCCCGTGCTGCTGTTGGGTTTGAAGGTACGGCCAAAGTCGCTTTGGGTGAACGCCGTCACCGAGTTGGCCAAACCCAATTGGTTCATCGCAGCGTAAAACGCGGCCATGGCATCGCCCAACTGCTTGAGCAAACGTGCGTGGGCACCTTGGGTCGGTGTGCCGGTGATGACCTGGTCGGCATGGGTATCGAAGCCACCAATCTGTGCAAAGAAAATCTGCCGATTGCCTTGCACCGTGGCCCGCGCTTCGATCAGCTTGGCAATTTGGTAGAGCTGCTGGCCAATGCCGGTGTTGACTTTGCCATTGGCAATCAAGGGCGCAAAACCTGCGTTGATGGCTGCCGATGCGCCTGCATCACCGGGCTGCATTTTCACAATTGGCCCCAAGCGGGCGGAGGCAGAAAACGCATCGCGGTGGATCTTGGCATAGGCCTCGGCCAACACCGTGTCTTGTGTGGGGTTGTACATGGCGTCAATCGCCGCTTTGCGTGCGGCATTGGGCGCCCAGCTCAAATCGCTGCCTTGCAAGCCTGATGCGCCAAAGGTAGCTCCAGGGCCAGGCAAAACCAAAGGGGCTGTCAATGCGGTGGTGCCGAACCGGGCCGTGCCGCCCAAAGAGATGACCGGGTTGGTGGTGCCCATTTGCTGTGAGGCTCGGCCACCCCAGCCTGTGCGTGCCAGAGAGTCGGTGGTGCCGGTTTCCCACAAAATCTGCTGGTCAGAATGGGAGAACAGGCCGTCAGGCCGCAGCGGTGAGTTGGAGGGCGCTGCTTGGTACTGTGCTTTGGTCAGGGGCTGAAAGAGCGGTCCCACATTCACCACAGGTGCCAAGTGCCCGGCACCCCAAGCGGTGGACAGTGCAGACAGTGCAGGGTGCAAACCCAACTTGCCGTCCATGGCCACAAGCTCATTGCGCGGTATGGCCAGGCCAGAGCGGACGGCGCTGTATTGCGCATGCGTGGCCACCTCGGCCGGGATGATGGTGTTCATGCCATCGTTGCCGCCATACAGAAAAATACAAACCAAAGCGCGGTAGTCGCCTTGGGCTGCAGCACCAGAGGTCAACAGCAGGTTGCCTGTGCCGCCCAAACCCAATGCACCAGCCAAAGTAGAGGCATGGCGCAGGAAGGCGCGGCGTGAGGGGTGGTCGTGGTGATTTGAATGGGACATGGCAACCTCAACGCAAAACTTGGTATTGGGGGGAAGCAAATACCAAGTAGGCGGCCGCCTTGACTCGGTTGAGTTGCCAATTGGTGGAATCTCTGGAAGAGGTCCACCAAGACACTGCTTCGATGGTTTTGGTGCGTGACGCATTCGGCAGTGGTGCACCCAGCACCATCAGTGAAATGCGGTCCACCAATTTGGCGGCGTCAGGCGCATCTGCGAGGAAGGCTGTCAAATCCACCTTGGTGCCGACGGCGTTGGGGACACTGGCGTCTGGGTTAGAGCCATTCCAGTCCAGGATGTAGGTCAGGAAGTTCAACCGCTGCAGCCCGGAATTCACGCTGTGTATACCAAACTGCGGCCCCACCAAATTACCGGTGTTGGCCACCGGGTAGTCGGGTGGGAAAAAGTTGAACACCGAGGGCGGTCGGAAAACCATTTGTTTGAGGTCTGCGCCCCACCAGTAGCCCAGTGCATCGCCGTCCGTTCGGCCCTGGAGTGCGCGTAGAACCCCTGTGAACATTTGCACCGGCTCGCGCAGGCGACCACCCGTGGCGGTGGCTGTCGTGCTGCGGGCCTCCGCATCCAGCAAGATGGCCGCCACGGTGGCTGCCATGTCGCCTTTTTGTCCGGTTCCAAAGCTGCCAAACCTGCCGGCGTTGAACGCTGTGGCCACACGTTCGACATAGGCCGGCGATGGGTTGCTCATCACCAAGTGCTGAATCAGCTGTTTGCTGATGAATGGTGCAATGTTGGGATGCGCCATCAGGCTGTCGAGTACCCGCTCCAAAGCGTCCGCTGTTTTATGGCCCGCGTCCAATCTGACGCCGGAAAGCAAATTGCGGGTGGCGCTGTCGTGGTATTGCTCAACGGGCACCATGTCCCCGCCGTAGTAGCGGCAGTTGGCGCCCGTGGGGTAACAGCCCCATCCGGACACGCCGCCAGCAGGGTAGGTCCAGCCTGTGAGTGCATAGGCGTACTCACGCACCACCTCGTTGTTGTAGGTCGGAATGCATGCCCCGCCCTTGAGCGTGCCGGTCATATTGAGCTCACACGTACCGATGGCGAAGAGCTGCAGGAGCTCTCGGGCGTAGTTCTCGTTCGGTGCCGACTTGTTGTTGTTGGCGTTGTTCAAGTAGTCGCCCATCACTGGAGACAACGACACCTTTTTCAGAATTTGTCGGTAGTTGCCGAAGGCGTTTTGCAACAAGGTGTTGTAGTAGTAGCGCATCCCGTAGGTGCCCTCTACTTCCAGGTTGCTGATCACCACAATTTGCTGCAGTGCAAATGCAACGCGTTGACGCAATTGATCCGGCTGTTGTGTGGCGTTGCGGTAGAAGTCCCACAGCAGCGGCTGTGAAGAAAAGTTGTCGCGCCAACACTGCGGTCCTGCGTTCGCGGGTAAATCGCAATAGCCCTGTGTTTTGCTGGTGACTTTGTGGATGCCATCACCGCCGCCTGTGGTGTAGGTCGATGTGCTCAAGGTCATTTGTTCGGCGACCCATGCGTTCACACCTTTGGACTTGATGTCCATCAGCAAAGCCTCGGTCGCGCCGAACGTTGCCTGTTCTGCCAGACGCACGGCATCACGCTGGGATACAGCTGGTGCAGGGGGTGGCGCAGGAGGCGGCGGCGGTGGGGGAGGAGGAGGAGGAGGTGGTGGTGGTGGTGGTGGTGGTGGTGGTGGAGAGCCGCCCACCATCGGGGGCGGAGTCGTCACGACCACGGGTGTCATGGGTGCTGCCGCGGGTGGCGTCATGGTCACCACCACAGGCGTCGTCGGTGCTGCAGAGGGCGGCGTCATGGTCACGACCACGGGCGTCGTCGGTGCGGAAGTGGGGGGCGTCATGGTTACAACGACGGGCGTCAAGGGCGCTGGGGCAGGCTCCGATGCCGTCGTGCTCACCGGCGAAGGTGCAGGAGAAGACGTCACCGTGGCATCGGGGGTTGGTACGGGTGCCGACAAAGGGGAACCGCCGGCACTTCCAGGCCCGGTATCACCGCCGCCACAGCCAACCACGGCGACTGCCACAAACAAGCCATGGATCCAAGGAGCATTGACACGCATATTGACTACCTTCATTGAATGACAACAGCACAGCATCTGCCACTCCGGCCTGGCCCCATGCTGAGCTGGGCTTTGGAGCCCGCCCGCTGGCACTGCCATGCAGCGTCAATCTTGTAAGAGATCGAAACCAAAAGCGGCGTGCCGAAAGTCACAAAGCGTCAGAAACCGGGCGGAGAGTGCAGAACAGCCTCTGTGATGCAAGCTCAATGCCGACAATGGCTTTCAGTGACAGTTACTCACAAATTCACATTCGCCGTGTCAGACGTCGGATGGCGGGTTGCTCACCGCCCCGTCAAGGTGCAGCAAGACACCCCGATCAACCAGGGTTTTCACCAGGAAATCGCACCAGAGGTGAATGCTCGCGAACGGGCGGCCCAGGGAGATCCAGATGCTTCGCATCAAAGGGGTATCGCCTACCCACAAGTGCAGCGCAGACAAAGACTGGCCTTGAACTTCCAGCAGATGAAACTTGAGCAGCACTTTGGCGGCATGCAATGCATGGTCTGCGGGTGATTCGCGGAACCGCGCCAAGCGGCTGTGTGCACGTGCCAAGGCCGAGGAGACATCTGCGAACGGTGCGCCGTGGCCCGGAATGACCCACTGAACATTCAGTGTTTCTATCTGCTGCAAAACGGCGGCCACATCATCGAAGGCATGGTCGCCGTCCAACTCAGGAAACACCACACCAAACCCGTTTTCCCACAACGCATCGCCGGAAATCAAAACGCCATGGGCGGCGTCAAAGAGCATGATGGCATCGGGGTCGTGGCCGGGCGCGGCCAGAATGTCCCAGCGCCGCTCGCCCCACAAAAAAGATTCGCCAGGCCGCAAGCTGCCGTGCACCTCAAAGCGCTCGCATGTTTGACCGGTCGCGCGGTAGCTCAGTGCGCCAGCATCCCACACCCGCACTGCCTCAAAGCCTCCGGGTGGAATGAACACAGGCGCGCTGAACGCACGCTGCAAACCAGCGTTGCCTCCGCAATGGTCAGAGTGCAAGTGGGTGTTTACAACGCAGCGCAGAGACTGGCCCTGCAAACCCTGTTTGACCAAGGCCACGGTTTGATCGACATGTGACGCATGCCCGGTGTCGATCAAGGCAGCGCCAGGATGGTCTTGCTCGCCGAGCAGAAGAACGTTGTTGGCCGACAGCCAACCTCGCTCAAAAATACGCAGCCCCTGCAACGCCGCAGGAAGCTCTGGCGCGGAATAAACCAGACGAATCATGGGCCCACTCTAACCCGCACAGTTCATCCAACACGGACCCATGCGACGGCGCGACGATGGCGGCAAAAAAAAGAGCCCCGCTGGGCGGGGCTCAGGCGTGGTAGCAGTAACGCTTTTCTTATTTTGACAAACGTGCCTGCAAGCCGGCCTGTACTTGCGTGAGGGCCGAAGGCAGATGGTAAGCCAGCTGCGTGAACAACTCGGTGTGCAGCTGCAACTCGGCCTTCCACTCGGCGGCATCGATGTGGGTGACCTGCTCATACTGCTGGACGGTGAAATTCAACCCCGTCCAGGTGATGTCGCTGTAGGTGGGTGTGATGCCAAAGATGTTTTCTACACCTTGGCCTTTGCCTTCCACACGCTCCAGCATCCATTTCAGCACGCGCATGTTTTCGCCATAACCAGGCCACACGAATTTGCCGTCGGCACCTTTGCGGAACCAGTTGACGCAGTAAATCTTGGGCAGCTTGGCGCCGGACGCCTGCAACTTGGCACCCAGGTCGAGCCAATGCTGGAAATAGTCGCTCATGTTGTAGCCCATGAAAGGCAGCATGGCGAAGGGATCGCGGCGCACAACACCCTGCTGGCCTGCGGCGGCTGCGGTGGTTTCCGAACCCATGGTCGCCGCCATGTAAACACCTTCGACCCAGTTGCGGGCTTCTGTGACCAAGGGCACCGTAGTTGAACGACGGCCACCAAAGATGAAGGCGTCGATGGCCACACCTTTGGGGTCATCCCAGGCGGCGTCCAGTGCCGGGTTGTTGGTGGCGGCCACGGTGAAGCGGGCATTGGGATGGGCCGCTTTGGCGCCGGTCTCCTTCGCAATGGCTGGCGTCCAGTCTTTGCCTTGCCAGTCGATGAGGTGAGCGGGTGCTGTGTCTGTCATGCCTTCCCACCACACATCGCCGTCGTCGGTGAGGGCCACGTTGGTGAAGATCACGTCACGCTTCAAACTGTTCATGCAGTTGTAGTTGGTCAACGTGTTGGTGCCCGGGGCCACACCGAAGTAACCGGCCTCGGGGTTGATGGCGTAGAGGCGGCCATCGGCACCGGGTTTGATCCAGGCAATGTCGTCGCCAATGGTGGTGACTTTCCAGCCATTCAAACCCGCAGGCGGGATCAGCATCGCGAAATTGGTTTTGCCGCAGGCGCTGGGGAAAGCCGCTGCCACATGGTGTTTTTTCCCTTCAGGCGAGGTCACGCCCAGCACCAGCATGTGTTCGGCGAGCCACCCTTGGTCACGGCCCATGGTGCTGGCAATGCGCAGCGCGAAACACTTCTTGCCCAAGAGAGCGTTGCCGCCATAACCGGAGCCATAACTCCAGATTTCACGGGTTTCGGGGTAGTGAACGATGTACTTGGTGGTGTTACATGGCC